>QFCE01001106.1_pt1 | contig 74627 bp, 72 predicted proteins | sample 5346091 | NCBI WGS metagenome assembly QFCE01 (sample SAMN09062252, study PRJNA434731) | Human gut metagenome, whole genome shotgun sequencing project. | isolation source: stool timepoint A chromium assembly | host: Homo sapiens | collected 2015
GTTTTTTCGCATCCCTCTTTTTGCTTTTGTTGTGTATAAATTGCTAGAATCCTACGCTGAAAAGGCGCACTTCCCCTACCCCATAGAGATTCTCTTTTTGAATCTATGCGGCAGTTCTATTTCTCATCTTTTTGTTCTGATATTTATATAGATTATGTCCTATTGCCACAAGTAAAACTTCTAGTTTAACCGAATTAATACCTCTTCGGACAATTCTCTTGTACCAACGGTCGTTTTTCATGATTCCGAAAGTGCCTTCTGCTTGTATCGAACGGTTCATTCGTAACAGCGCACCATGAATACTTTCTAAGTTTTCGATTACTTCCTGATGCATTGCAGTGAGTTCCTGATTGATCCGAACAGTTCGATTTTTAGCTGTTTTCTTACATTTCTCTGCATATGGACATCCACTGCAATCTTCACATTCATACAGTTCTTCCTTGCGTCCGTATTGATTTCCCCTCACACTTCTTCTGTATAAAAGATGAAATGCTTTATCGTTAGGACATCTCATGACACCTTGTTCATCAATTCTAAAATTAACTGCACGAAATGGATCTTCATGATACTTTCGATCCTTGGTTTCCTTTTTAAACATTGGAAACTTCATATACTTTTCCATTCCGTTTTGTTCGCAAAAAATATAGTTGTTATATGATCCATATCCAGCATCTGCCACAGGATACTTGGGATAGAAGCCATACGTTTGTTTGAAGTGCTCCATCAAAGGAATGAAACAGTCCATATCGGAACGATAATGGTTCACATCAACAACTGCGATATATTCATCTGCTACACCAATCTGTACATTGTATGCCGGCAGAAGCTGATCATTGCCCATGTAATCCGTTTTGATGCGCATAAAGGTAGCTGATTTATCTGTTTTAGAATAGCTGTTACGATCAGGACCACAGATGTCAATTCTTTCTATGTATTCCTGAAGTTTCTGACAGAAACCAGTCAAATGTTCATAATGACGCTGCTCTTTGGATTTTCTCTTCCCGCTTCCGTAAACAAATGTACTGATATCTAGATCCCATAAAAGCACTAGCTGATCAATGATTTCATTCAGATAATCTGGTACATACTCAGAATTCGTTGAAATCTGTACTCCACTCCATGCGATTTCTGTGTTGATTTCCTCAATCTCCGTAGTGATTTTTTCATAAAGCTTGTAACGGAACTTTTCGGTAGCCTTCTTCCAAACCCAGGTATATTTGTTGGCGTTTGCTTCAAACTTGGAACCATCGATATAGATGTGTTGCAAATCCACATGCTCCTCGTTGAAGATAGCTTGATTGATGTCGTTAAAAATGTTTTCAATCTTATCCTGAAGTACTTCGTTGATGAAATATCCAAAGGTTCGGTATGATGGAGTCTGGTGATCCATGAGATACATGAATCTGATATTGACTTTGCAGTTGTCTTCCAGTTCTCTCAGGGAGCAGTAGCCGCTGGTCATAAATCCAAAAAGTACTGTTTTTAACATGTTGACCGGATTATATCTGAGTCGTCCAGTTGTATACTCCGGAATATCTGTCAGATATTTATTTAAATCGATTCCTCCCATCAATCTGTCAAATGTTAAAACAGGATCCAGCAGATCCAAACAATCTGAAAGAAACAGTGGTAAATATCCTTGTTTTGGATTATTATAATTTATAGTTGAAATTTTCATCGCAAGTTAATTTTAACATAAAAGAGGACCTTTCGTTCATTTTGAACGAAAAGTCCTCTTTTTCCGTAGAGGCTGTTATTTCACAGCCCCTCTGAAAATTTCATTAAGCTAATTTAGATTTTGCTAATTCTGCTAATGTAGCAAATCCTGCTGCATCATTGATAGCCATATCAGCTAATACTTTTCTGTTTAAATCAACATTAGCTAATTTTAAACCGTACATAAATTTGCTGTAAGATAATCCGTTCATTCTTGCAGCAGCGTTGATACGTGCAATCCATAACTGTCTGAACTGACGTTTTCTCTGTTTTCTGCCTGCGTAAGAACTTGTTAAAGCTCTCATTACAGACTGTTTTGCTACTCTATACTGTTTGGAACGAGCTCCTCTGTAACCTTTAGCCAGTTTCAATACTCTATTATGTCTTTTCTTAGCGTTTAATCCGCCTTTAATTCTTGCCATTCTTAATTTCCTCCTATATTAAACACATACTTACACACAAACGATTAGATGTAAGGTAAGATTTTTTTCATGTTCTTTACATTAGTTGCATCTGTGATAGCTGCTTTTCTAAGATTTCTTTTTCTCTTCTGAGATTTCTTTGTTAAGATATGGCTCTTATAAGCTTTATTTCTTTTTAATTTACCTGTACCTGTTGATTTGAAGCGCTTTGCAGCTGCTTTAGTTGTTTTCATTTTTGGCATGTTTATGTCCTCCTTAAACTCTTTTTCTTATTAACGTTTTTCCGTCAAAAACATAGTCATGCTTCTTCCTTCTACCTTTGGTGCTTTTTCTACAACAGCAACATCAGATAGGATTTCAGCAAATTTCTCTAAAATACATTTGCTGCTTTGCATGTGTGCCATCTCTCTCCCACGGAAACGCAGAGTAACTTTTACCTTATTTCCTTTTGTCAGGAACTTTCTGGCATTATTGACTTTCGTGTTCAAATCGTTTTCCTCAATATTCGGGGATAAACGCACTTCTTTGATTTCTATGGTTTTCTGTTTCTTCTTAGCTTCCTTTTCTTTTCTGGCTAATTCGTACTTATACTTACCATAATCGATAATTTTACAAACCGGTGGTTTTGCCGTAGGAGCAATCTTCACAAGGTCTAATCCTGCCTCCGCCGCATGCTTCTGCGCCTCTCTGGCAGACATAATTCCCAGCTGCTCTCCCTCTGCGCCTATAAGACGGACCTCTTTATCTCTGATTTGTTCGTTAATCATTAAATCGCTAATAGTAGTGCACCTCCATAATATTGATAAACCCTTACAGCCTTTGGCTGCTTGAACTTGATGAAAGAAAGAACAAGAATTCACAGAGCAGTTTCCTATATATAAAAAAGGATAGTTCTGCAAACTATCCACTGTTTATCCGCATAAGAAAACGCCTTGCGCCTCATTATCTTCATATAAACCATAGTCACTCATTTGTGCTAAGGTGAGAGTGGATACTCTGCTTTCTTTTCTTCTTCAGACTTATGTAGTCTACCATATATCCGCATCTTCGTCAAGTAGATTTCATATTTTTCAGGAATTTTATTTTTTTTTAATTTTTTTAAGAAAATTCTTGTTTTTTTTACAATTCAGTGGCATAATAAGGACTATATATCCCAGCCAATGTATCACTTTAAAGTGTCATTGACTGTATCTACATAATTAAAAATTTAAGAGGTGATGTTTATGGACAAAAAAAGAGGTTCTTTTTCAAACAAAATGGGCTTCGTCCTTGCCGCTGCAGGTTCTGCTGTAGGTCTTGGCAATCTTTGGCGATTTCCCTATCTTGCTGCAAAATACGGAGGAGGTATCTTCCTGCTAGTATATTTAATCCTTGCGGTAACTCTTGGCTTCACTCTTATGATAACAGAAATTGCCATTGGACGTAAAACAGGATTAAGTGCTGTCGGCGCTTTTAAAGCCCTTGATAAACGTTTTAAATTTGTAGGTTATCTGGCGTGTATCGTTCCTTTTGTTATTACACCTTATTACTGCGTAATCGGCGGTTGGGTTATTAAATATTTTGTAACCTTCCTGACAGGTGATGTTGCTGCTGCTGCTGGTGATGAATATTTTAACGGATTTATCAGCCAGACCGCTTCTCCTGTATTCTGGTTTGCATTATATGTTATCATTACTGCTGTTGTAGTTATCTTTGGTGTGGAAAAGGGAATTGAAAAAGCAAGCCGTATTATGATGCCACTTTTAGTCGTACTGATTGTAGGCGTTTCCGTCTTTTGTATTACACGCCCAGGCGCTATGGAGGGTGTAAAATATTATCTGCTTCCTGATTTTTCTAAATTCTCCGCTACTACGGTGCTTGCAGCTATGGGACAGTTATTCTATTCCATGTCCCTTGCAATGGGAATTATGATTACCTACGGTTCTTATATGAAGAAGGACTGCAATCTGGAAAAATCTGTAAGACAGATTGAAATCTTCGATACTGCGATTGCTTTTCTGGCAGGTTTGATGATTATTCCTTCTGTTTTTGTATTTTCAGGCGGTGACGAAGCAGCACTGGGCAAAGGACCTTCCTTAATGTTTGTTACACTTCCTAAGGTTTTTGAAGATATGACTCTAGGCGGTGTAATCGGAACTGTGTTCTTCCTTCTGGTATTATTTGCAGCCCTTACATCTTCTATCTCACTTTTGGAAACAAACGTTTCTATTATTAGAGATAAGTTTGGCTGGAGCAGAAAAAAAGCAACCATCTCCGTTACCATTTATGTGCTGGTATTAGGCGCTATCGTTTCCTTAGGATTTGGACCTTTGAGCTTTATCAAGATTATCGGTCTCGGCCTTCTGGATTTCTTCGATTTCCTGAGCAACAGCGTATTGATGCCAATCGTTGCAATCCTGACCTGTATCTGTATCGGACACTTTATTGGTTCTAAAGTAGTTTCTGATGAGGTAGAGTTAAACGGAGCATTTAAGTTTAAGAAATTCTATAATATTATGCTGAAATGGATTGCTCCTATTTGCTTAATTCTGATTTTGGTATTTGCCGTATCAGAAGCAATGGGATGGATTACCGTTTAATAAAAAATGTTTTTTAAACAGGACAGTCGCTTCACGATTATTCAATCGTAAAGCGACTGTCCTGTTTTATTTCTTATATACAGCATCATTTTTTGATAATAGATATACACAATACTGGTTCATACTGACTCCCTCTCTTTGAGAGTGTTCTGCTAATGCTCTGTGTAAACTACGAGGTATCCTCAGTTTAAATTGACCGGAATAATCTTCTAAGCTGTCCGGTTCATGAATTTCAATTCCTTCCTCAAATGCTGCTATCATCCATTCTTCTTTTGCCTTCTGTGCATTCGTTACTGCACTTTCTATGGTTTCTCCGCAGGTAATACAGCCCGGTAAATCTGGATAAGAAACTACAAAACCGCCTTCTTCTTTATCTTCTACAATTTCCATTCGATATGACATCGCCATATAATCATTCAGCTTCTTCATTATTCCTTTCCTCACTCTCTACAACTTGCCTAACCATTTCTACATAAACTTTTTTAATTGGCTCATGTTTTGGTATGGTAATTGGCTGACATCCCTTTTTTCTAAACGTATAGTGACTGCTTCCTCCTCTTGGTGCATACATCACGTACCCATAAGCTTCCAATACTTTTTTTAGCTCCTCAAATCGAAGATTTCTTGATAAATTACATATACGTGATATTAATTTATCCCATTTTGACATTTTCATACCTCCTGCTTATAGTATATGTGATACCATATAGGGTGTCAATATTCTTTTCAGACATTTTGCATGAAAATTATATAATTTTTCAAAAACTCATAAATCTCCTCTTCGGTAGGCGGACATCCTTTCACATAATTTTGAAATCCTCTTGTACAGTTCCCTACTCCCAGCTTCCCTGCTTTTCCGTGATATCCCTGTCCAATGCAGATTTTCTCTGTCAAGTTTTGCAAAAGTCCTTCTTCCTTCAACCGCCAAAGCGCCGGCAGAAGATAACCGTAACAAGCGCTGCAAGACTCCACTTCCTCTACTGCATCACAAACCTCCACTACTTTTCTCTCTTTCGGAATATATTCTCCCTGTTTCGGTGTATTCAGCTCACGAAGTTGCACATTTTCCCAGCATGCGTCCCCTGCCCCTAATGCTTCCGCCATTTTTATGTAAGGGACTTCCTCCACCTCATACCCCATAAAATGACATACATAAGCATCACAAAGCACCGGATCTGCTGCTGCCAAAATGCGGTTTAACTCCACCGGATTTCCCCCGTCTTCAAAATCCCAATCTCCGCAAATACTGTCAACCACTGTAAAATCCGGTACAATTTCTGCTGCCAGATGGGCAATAGGTTCATGAAGTCCCATAGCATGAAAATGCCTTTTTTCACAGTTTGGTATCAACCCCTTTAAGTTTTTCAGTGCACAGGTAATTTTTGTCTGACAATGCCCTTTCATCACCGGCACATTAATTAAAAAGTCTAAGCTTTTTACTTCGTCGCAGATTTTCAATTCCATTCCCTGACAGAAATATGTTTGATACGTATCTTTTTGTAAATCTATAAAAGGCACATGATATCGCTCCGAAAGCTCATAATATCCGCAGACCTCCGCTGCTTCTGCTGTTTTATCTCCTACCCATGAGCTTTCCAGCATTACCAGATTAGAAAAATCTCTTTCCTGCAAATATTCAATAATTCCCGCCACAATTTCACTGTGGGTAGTTGCTCCATAAGAAGCTTCAGAAGGCGCTACCAAATTTGGTTTTATTCCTATTTTACACTCTTTATTTAAAATTCGTTCTTCTAAATCCGCTTCCTGTAAAAGAGTTTTTGTCATTTGTTTATATTCTGTTCCGTAAATCGCCAGAATTTCCTGCATTTCCACTTAATTACTTTCCTCCTGTTTCAAGCCTTAAATATCGGTGCCAAAGAGCTTTGCCCCAACATCTTTTTATAGAATAGTATTAAGCACAGCATAAAGTCAATCTTTTCCCCTATAAATCATCTAAAAGAGCCGTACTTTTTGCATAAGCGGTACTTTTTGCTTCAAAAAAGTCTGTCTTTACCATATTTGCATTGGAATAATAACTCACCCATTTCATACTCTCCGGCTCTTTTTCATATCCCGGATACACTACATCAAAGCCCAAGCCTGTAAAGCGTAAATTACCCAGATATTTGATATATTCTGTAATCATTTCTTTTGAAATTCCGGGGATATCGTCTCCCAGAACATAATGTCCCCACGCAATTTCCTGTTCCACACCTTCTATCAGCATTGCCTTTAAAACCTGTATATTTTCTTTTGTAAAAAGCTCCGCTTCTTCCTCTTTTAACTGTAAAATCATATTTCGAAACAGCCACAAATGGGTATTTTCATCTCTGTTAATATAACGAATTTCCTGCGCAGAACCGGGCATTTTCCCATTTCTGCTCAAATTATAGAAGAACATAAAACCACTGTAAAAGTAAATGCCCTCTAAAATATAATTCGCCATCATAACCTTCAGCAATGTAAAACTGTCTTTTTTTGTCTGAAATTCGTTATATAATTCGCCGATAAAAGTATTTCTCTTTAACAATCTTTCATCTGTTTTCCACTGATATAAAATCTCATTGCGCTTTTCCGGACTGCAAATTGTATCCAGCATATAGCTATAACTCTGGCTGTGTACACACTCTTGAAAAGTCTGAATGGAGAGACATAAATTTATTTCATTTGCCGTAATATATTCCCCAATACAAGGCAGATTTGCAGACTGAATGGAGTCCAAAAACACCAAAAAGCTTAAAATTTTATCATAAGCCTGACGCTCTTTTTCGGAAAGCTCTCCATAGTCTTTTCTGTCCTGAGAAAGATTGATTTCCTCCGGTATCCAGAAATTATTCATTGCCTGACGATACCAATCCTTCACCCATCCATACCGCATATTGTTGAAATCATTTAGGTTTGTAGTGTCTCCGCCAATCATCCTGCGAAAACGTACATCTGTCTCTCCGTTGGGATTAAACAGCGATTTTTTCTTTAATTCTGTCATCTTCTTCTCCTTCTTCCTATGAAGCACAGCTTTCACATTCTTCTACTTCAAGGGATTTACTTCTCACATAATAAATGGTTTTCACTCCTGCTTCCCATGCTTCTACATACAGATTAAAAAGCTGTCGCAGTGTATAATTATTGGTAATATAGAGGTTTAAGCTCTGTGCCTGATCGATATGTCTCTGTCTGATACCGCAGGCTTTCACGCTAAATTTCTGTTCGATATTGTGTGCATTCTGATAGTAATAATAAGTATCCACAGACAAATCCGGAGCTACTCTGGGGAGCATACTTCCTTTCTTTTCTTCCATAAAAAACTTCTTCATAACGGGATCAAGACCTGCCGTAGTTCCTGCCAGAATACTGGTACTGCTGGTAGGGGCTGCTGCTAAAAGATAGCCGTTTCTCATTCCTGTATTTCTTACCCTGTATTCCAATTCTTTCCACTCTTTTGACACATAATTTCGCTTTTCAAAATACGCACCGGTATGCCAGTCACTGCCTTCAAAAAGGCGATAAACGCCTTTTTCTTCTGCCAAATCTGCGCTTGCCGAAACAGCAAAATAGTTTATCATCTCAAACAATTCATCTGCAAATTTTAAATGCTCCTGACTTTCCCAAAGGATATTTTTCTTTGCCAAAAGATGATGATATCCGCTCACTCCAAGACCAATCCCTCTGTATTTTTGATTGGTAAGTTGCGCATAGGGAACAGGATAAAAGTTCAAATCAATTACATTATCCAGCGCTCTTACTGCTGTCCCTACAATATCTTTCATGTACTCCTTATCATCTACGGGAAGATGTCCCAGAGAAAGGCTTGCCAGATTGCACACCACAAAATCACCCGGTTTCGTAGTCGTAACCACTACGGTCTCACCGTCTTTTGTCTGAATTTCTGTGGAAACACTTTCCACCTCCTGCATATTCTGGGCTATCTCTGTACACAGATTAGAACAATAAATCATCCCTTTATGCCCATTAGGATTAGCATGATTTACCGTATCCCTGTTAAAAGTAAAAGGTGTTCCCGTTTCCGCCGCTGATTTTAAGACCATTCGTACAATTTCCTTAATGGTAATACAGCGTTTTTTAATTCGCTCGTCTTCTATGCACTGTTTGTATTTTTCTTCCCATTCTTCTCCGTAGCAGTCTTCCAAACGCCATCCCTTCACCATAAAAATTTCATGAGGACACATTAAATACCAATTTTGATTTAAATCTTTCTTCGCCATTTTCCAGAATAAATCAGGATAACACACTGCCGGAAAAATATCGTGAGCCTTCATTCTCTCATCACCGTTATTGGTACGAAGCTGTAAAAATTCCGGTAAATCTCTGTGCCATACGTCTAAATATACTGCTGCCGCTCCCTGCCTTACACCTAACTGGTCTACTGCTACCGCCGTATCGTTGACAAGGCGTATCCAGCGGATAATGCCACCTGCTGCTCCTTCAAAGCCTCGAATGGTACTGCCTGTTGCCCTCACCTTTCCAAAATACATTCCCATTCCGCCACCGAACTTACTTACTTTTGCAAAACTGTCAATGCTTCTGTAAATCCCCTCTAAGCTGTCAGGAACTACATCAATAAAGCAACTGGAAAGCTGATGGTATGGCTTTCTGGCATTTGACAAGGTAGGCGTTGCCATGGTTACTTCCTGCTTACTGAGCATATCATAGAACTTCTTCACCCACTTCATTCTGTGATTTTCTTCCTTCATTGCCAGATGAAGGGCAATTCCCATATACATTTCCTGCGGTGTTTCCAATTTCATATGGTCATGCATCTGAATAACATAACGGTTCAAAAGCAAATCCAATCCGGAATAATTAAACAAGTTATTTCTTTCTTCTTTCATATAACTTTCCGCTTCTAAAATTTCTTCTTTTGAATAATGCTCTAAAATATAACTGCCGTACAGCCCTTCTTTTGTCAGATATTGAATTTTTTCATAAAAATCATTGATTTCCCTTTTTTCTAATTCTGATTTCAATCTTTTTGCAAATTTCATATATAAAAAGCGTGCGCCAATGTATTCCCATTTCGGTTCTGTTTCCTGCGTCAGCTCCACAGCCGCCTTTGTCAGCGCCTGTAAAATATCCTCTTCTGTCATATCGTCTCTTTTCAAACACTCATATCCCTGTTCCAATTTACAGACATTATATTCTGCTTCAGGAAATTCCTTCATCACCTGACTGATATAATTCTTCATTTCCTTGCTCCTTTGATTTCATCCTATACTATATCTTGTATTCTCTGTTACCCATCATAGCATATTTTCCGTTTCAATACTAGAGTTTTTTAATCCATTTTAGAAAACGGATAACGTATTTTTCCTGAAATGCAAAAAGAAACCATAGATTTTCTCCATAGTTTCTCTTTTATGTAAGAATTTTATTTCGATTTTTTAAATATAATTCTTTTGCTTGCAATATAGTTTTGTTAGTGATTTCATGAGCTGTCACCAGATTGCTCACATCAGTTGACGCTCACTTGCTTAACTTTCTGTCACCATTCAGTTAGGCAATACCGCCTGTTTCCAGGCGGTACCTGCTTTATGAAGTTACCATCCCAAGCATCTCGTGTTCCACAACGAACTTGATCATATAATCATCGATCAATCGTTTCTGATTTTGAAACGCATACATCAAAGCTTTTTCACAGACACGGTTGATCATCCGTGGGATTCCTGCAGATGCCTTATGGATCTCATCCAATGCCTTGGTTGTAAATATTTCCTGCCCGCATCCGGAGTAATCCACGTGGCTTGCGATATATTGTTCTGTTTCAGAACGGTCAAGATGAGGCAGCGTACAGTACATGTCAATGCGCTGCCGGATGGCGGCATACCGCTGTAGCTTTAGTTTATTTTCCCACAGTTCTGTCTGCCCAACTAAAACAAGCGCCATGGGACTCATGGAATCAAACCGGTAATTGAGCAAAAAGCGGAATTCTTCCAGCGTCTCCTTCTCTAACAGGTGGGCTTCATCCAGGATGCAGACAACTTTTTTACGCTGTACGCCCCGGATTACCTCGATCTCCTGTTGCAGCTGACGCTTTGAATCACCGCGGTAGAAACGGGATTCCAGCCCCAACTGATCCAGCAAACCTTTATAGAACCACCTTGGGGTCAGTTTTGAGTCTGACAGATAAAGGATGATGTAATCCTCTTTTGGAAGTTCCGAATAAAACCGGCGGATAAGCGTTGACTTTCCACACCCTGAATCAGCTGTCACAACAGCAAACATCTGGCGGTCCGCCACATAAGCCAGACGACCGAGAGTTTCCCGGAAAGCATTGGATTCAAACAGTTTTTCGGGAGGGACGTCCCGGACAAAGGGGGTATGTTCCATGCCAAAGAATGATTCATACATTAGCCATTCACCTCCTTCCTGTAGGAAGCAAATGAAATCGCATCTGCCATTTGGCGCCTGCTCTGGGTATGCTTCGTTTCCAAAGCATCCAGAAAACGGGAAGTTGTCGGTTTTTGTTCCTGCATAGCAGCTGGGAGCGTAGCGTGTCTATCGCAATACGCCCCAATCTTTACAGGCATTGCCTGAAAAGGTTCAAATCCGGGATGAGAAATGGTGATGATCTCAGGATTTGCCGGATCATAGGAGATTTCTACCGTATACCCGATCAAGGCCGGCTTGGTTTCATACCTTTGCCCGCGGAAACTGATACAGGCACCTTTATCCACTTTCCTCTGCTCATGATGCAGGAAAGCTTCGGCTACAACGGCTGTATCCAAAAAAGTCAGTGGGCGGCTGTCCCGGTTCCATTCCTGAAGCGGTGAGATCCCTTCTTCCGGAACGGCAGCGCCAAGGCTTTCATAGTATTCTGCGATGCCATCATGCTTTTTCTTGTGGTAATACTCATCCAGATAGATGGCCCATAGGCGGTTCAGTTCCTCCAGTGTTTTGATGTTTTTCAGCTTTGATTCCCGGATAAAAGCATCTACTACCTGATGGAACTTCTCGATCTTCCCTTTGCTTTTACCGGATCTTGGTTTTGCATACATCACACGGATGCCCAGCCTTGCAAGGGAAGACCGGATCTGTTTTGCGATATACTGTGTCCCATTATCAAAGTAACAGGCATCGAAGGTTCCATACCGGGAAACCGCCTGATGGAACGTATCTTCAATGATTGCTTCTTCCTGATTATCATAGAACCGGGAAGATAAAAGGTATCTGGAGTGGTCATCGATTGCCGAGGACAGGTAAGTCTGTACCTTGGCTCCATTTCTTCCAATCGGAAGCTTGGGACCATACTTGATATCCGCCTGGATCAGCATCATGCGGTGTGGTTTGCAGAAACGTTTGGAAGAACTGTTCCTTGCATCCTGGTACATCTGCATCTGCTTTTGGCCGTAACCGGCCTTGTAGATATGGCGTTCCAAAGTAGAACGCTTTAAAGCACCGGGTGCTGCAAGCCCTTCCGTTTCCAGGATGTAGATGATCTGGGCAACCGACCGCTCGGGAACCTCCTTGCGTAGCTGGATTGCCTGCTCCAACAGAAACTCAAAGTTTTCAGGGAGTTTTTGTGAGCGGTGTTTCTCCCGGTCAGCCGGCTTTAGCCCTGTAAACTGCCTTTCCGAAAACGCTTTTTCATAACGGTAAAGGGAACGGACCGATATATGATTCTCCTCTGCAATCTTTTTGCGCAGCTGGATCCGTTTTGCATCATCCAGATCAGCCTGGAGAAGCGGAGAAATCAATTGGAAACGCCTGAGGGCTTCTTCTTCCTGCCATTGTTGTTTGTTTATTCTTGTATTCATAAAATAGTGACCTCCTTTTGAGACCACTATACCCGTTGGTACCGCGACAGACGATGCAAAGTAGGTGCATAAGCCTTACCAGCAGATCGGGACTAAAAATCCCCCGCTGTTGTAAATCTGACGCAAGATGATTTCTAACCAGTTTTGATATTGGTTTCTGAAAGAATCGAGCAGTGAACCAAGGGAAATCCTCTCTTCGTTATAACCCAGCAGGAACTCCCTGATCGTCCTTAAATATCCGTTGATACGTTCAAGATTTTCGCAGAACCATTGCAGCCAGCGGAGCATGGTAGCGCAGGACGGGTAGTCTTCAGAATCTAAGTCTTCCGGCTGTACAACGCCATCCAGCACCCCGGAGATCACTTCTGTTTCGTAATGCTTGTACGGAACAAGACAATCCGGAAGTTCATTATGATAAGAGTGGCAGTTCTTACAATAAAACCGCCGAATGATCAACTGATCTTTTAAACCGCCTTCCTTTCTACGGATGCGTGGGCGTGAATCCCGGTAACGAAGCGTAGCCTGACAGATGGGGCACATATGGGTGGTCACACTGCTCTCAACAAAAAACACCAAAATCCTCCTTGAGGACAAGTGAATAATCTGATATAATAACCATGGTTTAGTGACCAGGGTCTCAGAGTACACAACTTGCTAGGAGGGTGCTCTGAGACCTTTTCCTTTTTGTATGCTGATGACAGTATACAGGTCAATTCAGAGACAGGCAAGTAAATCAGTATTTTGATAATTTATGAGGTCAACAACAATAGTTTAATAAAATCACAATAATATTGGCTGCCAATTTACTAAACATATCGTTTAGACGGAAAACACCCACAAACAGAAGCATACTTCCCCAGTCAACAACACCTGTGCTCAATCGACAAATAAAGAAATAAAATGCTTCTCTTGCTATTTCTGCCGGATTTTTGGCTTCGCTTTTAAATACCCATTTACGATTTGTAACATAAGCAAAAATCAATGCCAAAAACCATGCTGCAACTGTACTTGGCATAATTCCCCAGTTACACAAATATGCCAAAGCCCAATATCCTATCATATTTACAGCAGTTGTACAAACTCCAAAAAATAGATAGGGAATAATATCTTTATATTTTTCCAATAATTCTTTTTTATTCACTCTGTCCTCTACTTCCCATCTTTTCTTGCCAGCTCTTTTTCTGCTGTCTGAAGCGCCGCTTCTACAACTTTATCCATGTCATAATACTTATAATTGCCAAGACGTCCGCCAAATATCACATTCGTTTCCTTTTCAGCCAATTTTCTGTATTTCTCAAACAGTGCATTATTTTGCTCGTTATTCACCGGATAATAAGGCTCCATTCCCACTTTCCACTCAGAAGAATATTCTCTAGAAATAACGGTTTTCTCCTGTTTTCCAAATTCAAAGTGTTTATGCTCAATAATTCTTGTGTACGGAACTTCCCTGTCTGTATAATTTACCACAGCATTTCCCTGATAATTATCGGTATCCAGAACCTCTGTTTCAAAACGTACAGAACGGTATTCCAGTGCTCCCAGTTGATATCCGAAATACTCGTCAATCATTCCTGTAAACACCACTTTATCCGCTATATTTTCATTCTCTTTTCTGAATGTAAAATAATCCGTATTGGTTTTTACCTCTATGCCTTCCAACATTTTTTCTACAATCACTGTATATCCGCCCTTTGGTATTCCCTGATAAGTATCATTAAAATAATTGTTATCATAGGTAAAACGAAACGGCAGTCTTTTAATAATAAATGCCGGAAGCTCTGTACACGGACGTCCCCATTGCTTTTCCGTATATCCCTTTATCAGCTTTTCATAAACATCTGTGCCCGCCAAAGAAAGCGCCTGTTCTTCCAGATTTTTAGGCTCTGTAATATGTAATTTTTCAATCTGCTGTGCAATCATCTCTTTCGCCTCTTTTGGTGTGCGAATTCCCCACATTTTGCTGAATGTGTTCATATTAAAGGGAAGATTATATAACTCATCTTTATATACTGCAATCGGAGAATTAATATAATTATTGAACTCTGCAAATTGGTTCATATATTCCCATATTTCCTTGTTGGAAGTATGAAAAATATGTGCCCCATACTTATGTACATGTATTCCCTCTATATCTTCACAATAAACATTTCCGGCAATATGAGGTCTTTTATCAATAACAAGACATCTCTTTCCCTTTTTCTTTGCCTCATGAGCAAACACTGCACCAAATAAACCGGCGCCTACTATTAGATAATCATACCTCATAAATTTCTCCCTTGTTCTCTCTTTATTTTCATTAGCAGAGATAATCTTAGCATATCATTGCCGTTTTTTCAATCCTGTCACAGACTGCTGCCAATATCTTTTTATAATTATTCTGTCTGAAAATTAATTTTCTGTTTCTCTACATCCACTGTTGCTTCTATTCCAAAAGGAATAATACACCTTGGAAGTGCATGTCCTACATTGACATTATATACAACCGGCAATGCAGGATTATCAATAGTTTCTATCAGCACTTTTTTATACTCTTCATAATAAGTTTCATCCATGGGCTTTCCTACCAGCACTCCGTTCACACTCTCAAATACTCCGATCTCTTTTAATTTCAAAAGTGCTCGTTTCAGCTTATCCGGTGTCATCTTTTCTTCGCTGGTTTCCAAAAGCAGAATTTTTCCCTCCCACTCATTTTTAGACGGAAACAGTTGATATTTACTACAAAGTTCCGGTGAATTTTCATATCGTTCTCCATCAAATATATCAAATATGGTATCCAAACATCCGCCTAAAATTTTACCGGAGAAAACAGAACTTCCCTGTAATAGCTCATATCCCCTGTTAAGCTCTTCCGGAAGCTCCACTCCTACCTGATTTTCATCATAATTCGTTCTTCCCTCATACCACACATCACTTGAAGTAATCTCTTTGATTGTGCCTGTTGTAATCAATTCTTCGAAATATTTCTTTGTATAGGGTAACATTTCTTTCCCTAGTTCACAGATATCGGAAAGAAATGCCTGCCCATAAAAAGTATTTAATCCTACTTTATGAAGCATAAGATGGTTCATGGTACTGTCTGAAAATCCCAAAAATATCTTCTTTGTAACTGCCTTCTGCAACTCTCCATTTTCGAATAAATAAGGAAGCAGTCGATATGTATCATCACCACCGATGGCGCACAATATCATATCGATTTCCGGATCGGAAAATGCCTGTAAAAGGTCTTCCGCTCTTTTATCAGGATGCTCTTTTAAATAATCAATTCCTTTTAAAGCATGGTCCATAAATTTTACTTTTAAGCCATAATTTTTTAACCTTTCAATACCTAAATCTAATTCATGCTTTACAAAGTCTTCCCCGATTGTTCCACTTGATAAACTGACAATTCCCACTGTTTTTTGTATATTCCATTTAAGTAGTGCACTTTTTCCGGGAATTCAGAGCACCTAAATCCGATATTTCAGAGCAGGTATTTCCGCCCTATAGTGCAATCACCTATAATGAATCCATGCACATAAAAATGTGTAAATTCATTACAGGAGGTCGATAACCATGACTGATTATCGAGAAATCATCAGACTACATAGTCTGAAGTTCAGCAATGTATCTATTGCCAACAGCTTATGTTGCTCACGCAACACAGTTTCAGAAGTGCTGAAGCTTGCTGAAACACATTCTCTGGAATGGCCTATTCCAGAAACTCTTTCCAACAAAGATATCGAGTATCTGTTTTATCCAAACAGAGGCAATAATGAGGGAAGAAGACTCCCTGATTATGAGTATGTTTACAATGAGCTGGCCAAGCCGGGTGTAACGCTCTCGCTCTTATGGGCAGAATACTGTGCCAAATGTGAGGCAGAGCATACGATTCCGTATCAGCATTCACAGTTTAATGACAAGTATCATGCCTATGCTGCATCAAAGAAAGCAACTCTCAGAATTAAGCGCAAACCAGGAGAAACAATGGAAGTAGACTGGGTAGGCGATACACTTAAAGTTTACGATGCTGCCAGTTGCATCGACATACCTGCATATATATTTGTTGCTGTTCTTCCATGCAGTTTGTATGGATATGCAGAAGCATTCCCAGATATGAAATCCAACCACTGGATAGAAGCTCATATCCATGCGTATTCATTCTTTGGTGGTGTAACACGTATTCTTGTACCAGATAATCTTAAAACAGGTGTGATTAAAAACACACGGGCAGAGCTTGTACTTAACCGTTCCTACCACGAAATGGCAGAGCACTATGGAACTGCAATTATTCCTGCCAGACCGGTAAAACCGAAGGATAAACCGAATGCGGAAGGCACTGTAAAAGTTCTTGAAACATGGATTCTTGCAGCACTAAGGAACCGGAAGTTCTTCACTTTTGAAGAACTCAATAAAGCCATCCATGAAAAGCTTGAGGAATTCAATGCAAAGCCTTTCCAGAAAAAGAAAGGAAGCCGGTTATCTGCATTTATTGAAGAAGAAAAAGACTTCCTCATGCCATTACCTGCTTCCCCGTATGAAACGGCTGTCTGGTCAACTGCCACCATACAACCTGATTATCTCATAAAAATCGGAGATTGCAAGTATTCTGTTCCGTATGAATTTATTGGTAAGAAGGTCGATATCCGCGCTACGGAAAACAGTATTGAAGTTTTTTACCATAGCAACCGTATAGCATCGCATGTACGCAGGTCTTATTCTCCGGAACCGATTTATGTACCGGAGCATATGCCTGAAAACCACAGAAAATTTCTGGAATACAACACAGACAGTTTTCTGGACTGGGGAAAGAATGTTGGCCATTCCACCCTTATTGTAGTAAAACATTTTTTATACATGCATAAGGTAGAGCAACAGGGATATAAATCCTGTGCATCGCTGATGAAGCTTGCTGACCGCTATGGTACGCAACGTTTGGAAAACGCCTGTATCAAGGCACTTAGTTACACACCAAGTCCAAGTTTAAAAAATATCAGTACCATTTTGAAAAATGGTCAGGATAAAGTGGCAGTAGCAAAGGTTGTTTCCAATGCTGCCAATAAAGAGAGTTCCAAGTATGGCATCACCAGAGGTGCCTCCTACTACGAAGGAGGTGACCGTTTATGATTCGTCAGTCAACCATAGACAAGCTGCATGATATGCGATTATCTGCAATGTCAGATGCCTTTGAATGCCAGTGCAAGGATCCTGACACCTATCAGGGATTATCTTTCGAAGACCGATTCGGTATGCTGGTTGATAAAGAATGGGATAAGCGAAAAAGCACAAAGCTGCAAAAACTTATCCGCAGTGCTGAATTCCGTTATCCCAATGCGTGTATGGAAGATATTGAGTATCATCCTGACCGAAATCTGGATAAAGGACAGATGCTGGAATTCTCCACCTGCCGGTATATATCTGATGACCACCATATCATTCTAAAAGGAGCATCTGGGAATGGAAAAACATATATCGCATGTGCGCTTGGAATCGCAGCCTGCAGGAACTTTATCAAAGTACGTTATGTGCGCCTGCCTGATCTATTGAATGAGCTGGCTGTTGCACATGGGGACGGCACGCTGAAAAAAGTAATCAAAGCATATCAGAAGATTGATCTTTTGATTCTGGATGAATTCCTGTTAAGCCCCGTATCCACGGAACAAACACGGGAACTTCTTGAAATCATTGAAGCCCGTAGTGTGAAAGGCTCTGTAATCTTCTGCACACAGTTTGAACCGAAAGGCTGGTACAGCCGCATTGGAAATGACTGTGATGCCACTATTTGCGAAGCAATCATCGACCGGATCATTCATAATTCCTATGAGGTGATGATTGATGGCCGCGTATCCATGAGGGAACGTCATGGCATTCATGCTTCCCGGAAAGGAGCTGCCAATGACTGATTATTGTGCTTTCAGCCAAGACCATAAATGCGTTAAATTTACGGATTATGAAATAACCCGCCACGAATTAGAAGAAGCCGATGAACTGTGTCATGGTAATTGGATAGAAATCCAGCATCTAAGAGAATACATTGACCGTTTACAGGCACTTCTTACAGAGCATGGGATAACTATTCCAGATGAATACTAATTAAATGACTGCACTCTGCTCCGGAAAGATATGCACTATTTTTCCGGAAAAGGGTGCTCTGAATTTCTGGAAAGCATGCACTATTGCATTGGAATACTCAGTTTTTACCATATTCTTCTTTCTCCTCATATATTCAACCTGATTTTTTCACAAATTATATCATAATTTTTATATTTTTAAAGTTTTTTAATAATTTTTTCTAATTTTTCTATCCGAATATCCTTCTAATTTCCTATATAATTCATCAAGTATGGTCTTTACATGTAAAATTCCAAGCTCTATATCTTCTCTGGCATCTGAAATTTTGCTTTGCACCAAATAGTCCGTAATAAATCCATCCAGAAAGAAATCTGCAAATGTAAGGAAATCTCCGATTTCAATCTGTAAATGTAAAGCTTCTCCCACATCATTTAATTCTCTTTGAAAAAGCTGCAGTTCTGTTTTCGCCTGCTCCAACAAAGCTTCTGCTTCTTTAATACGGGAATGTTTCATATAACTGCTAAAGAAGCCTCCTGCAAACATATCGAAAATCCCCCATTTTCCTGCATTTTCTAATTTTTCACTTGCATGATACAGGCTCTGCAAAGCCTGCTCTCCTGCTCTTATTGCTTCCTGTACTTCTTTTTTCATAATTTGATTACACATAATAATCCTCCTTCTGTATCAGCAAATCTCTGTGGAAGAAGTATGAGGGAAGAAATAAAAGGAATAAAAAAAGACCTTTATCATGACCTCTGCCACAATAAAAGTCTTGCTTTCTCATTTGCTACGGGTACCTCTCGATACCGGGTGACGATTACAAAACCATCTTTCATAACCTATCTATAAAAGATGTTAAGCTACTCCCTTTTACTTTTGCTTGTTAAAAGGATAGCATAGAAGTAAAAGAAATTCAAGAAAAATTTTGCAATATTTTATTTCTCATTAATGGCAGCACAGGCTGCTATCAATAGGAAAGATTTTTCAAAAAAGACCTTGAAGCTCTGATTTCTCAAAGTTTCAAGGTCTCATTTTATGCTTGGACACTTTCACGCTTTCGCATGAATTATATAAATTTTTTCACCTTCTGTGAATTATTTCGCATTAATTGCAGCCTGCGCAGCAGCTAAACGAGCGATTGGTACACGGAATGGTGAGCAGGAAACGTAGTCTAAACCAATCTTATGGCAAAATTCTACGGAACTTGGATCTCCACCGTGTTCTCCACAGATACCGATGTGTAATTTGGGATTTACAGGTTTACCTAATTTGATAGCTGTTTCCATTAATTTACCAACACCAATCTGGTCTAATTTAGCGAATGGATCATTTTCGAAGATTTTTGCATCATAGTAAGCTTCTAAGAATTTACCAGCATCATCACGAGAGAATCCATAAGTCATCTGTGTTAAGTCGTTTGTACCGAAGCAGAAGAAGTCAGCATCTTTAGCGATTTCATCAGCTGTTAATGCAGCTCTTGGGATTTCAATCATTGTACCAACTTCGTAGTGTAATTCAATACCAGCTGCTGCGATTTCAGCGTCAGCTGTTTCAACAACGAATTTCTTAACGTATGCCAATTCTTTTGTATCTCCAACAAGTGGGATCATGATTTCTGGGCAAACGTTCCAGTCAGCATGAGCTTTCTGTACGTTAATTGCTGCACGGATAACAGCTTTTGTCTGCATCTTAGCAATTTCTGGGTAAGTAACTGCAAGACGGCATCCACGATGTCCCATCATTGGGTTGAACTCATGAAGGGAGTCGATGATTGCTTTAATCTGTTCAACTGTTTTGCCCTGAGCATCTGCTAATTTCTTGATATCTTCCTCTGTTGTAGGAACGAACTCATGTAATGGTGGATCCAAGAAACGAATAGTAACCGGGTTACCTTCAAGAGCTTCGTATAATTTTTCGAAATCTCCCTGCTGTTCTGGAAGGATTTTTTCAAGAGCAGCTTCTCTTTCTTCTACTGTTTCAGAACAAATCATTTCACGGAATGCGTCAATTCTGTCACCTTCGAAGAACATGTGCTCTGTACGGCAAAGACCGATACCTTCTGCACCAAGCTCACGAGCTTTGATAGCATCTGCCGGAGTATCAGCATTTGTACGAACTTTCATTGTTCTGTATTTATCAGCCCATCCCATAATTCTTCCGAATTCACCAGCGATTGTAGCATCTACTGTTGGGATAATTCCATCATAGATAGCACCTGTAGAACCATCCAGAGAAATGCTGTCTCCTTCATGGAATTCTTTACCAGCTAATGTAAATTTCTTGTTTGCTTCATCCATTGTGATATCACCACAACCGGATACACAGCATGTTCCCATACCACGAGCAACTACTGCTGCGTGAGATGTCATACCACCACGAACTGTCAGGATACCCTGAGCGCTCTTCATACCTGTGATGTCTTCTGGTGATGTTTCCAGACGAACAAGGATAACTTTTTCTCCTCTTGCAGCCCATTCAACAGCGTCATCAGCTGTGAATACGATTTTACCGCAAGCAGCTCCCGGAGATGCTCCAAGTGCTTTGGACATTGGTGTTGCAGCTTTTAAAGCAGCAGCATCAAACTGTGGGTGAAGCAGTGTATCTAAGTTACGTGGATCGATCATTGCAACTGCTTCTTCTTCTGTTCTCATACCTTCGTCTACAAGGTCACAAGCGATTTTCAGAGCAGCCTGAGCTGTTCTCTTACCGTTACGTGTCTGTAACATATATAATTTACCGTGTTCTACTGTAAATTCCATATCCTGCATATCTCTGTAATGTGTTTCCAGAGTTTTGCAAACTTCTTTGAACTGAGCAAATGCTTCTGGGAATTTCTGTTCCATTTCTGAAATGTGCATTGGAGTACGAACTCCGGCAACAACATCTTCACCCTGTGCATTTGTCAGGAATTCTCCGAACAGACCATTTTCACCTGTTGCTGGGTCACGAGTAAATGCAACACCTGTACCACAGTCATCACCCATGTTACCGAATGCCATCATCTGTACGTTAACAGCTGTACCCCAAGAATATGGGATATCGTTGTCACGACGATATACGTTAGCACGTGGGTTGTCCCAAGAACGGAATACGGCTTTAACAGCTCCCATTAACTGCTCTTTAGCATCTGCTGGGAATTCTTCACCGATTTTTTCTTTATATTCAGCTTTGAACTGTCCAGCCAGAGTTTTTAAATCTTCTGCTGTAAGTTCAACGTCAAGGGTAACACCCTTTTCTTCTTTCATTTTGTCGATAAGTTCTTCGAAGTATTTCTTACCAACTTCCATAACTACGTCAGAGTACATCTGGATAAATCTTCTGTAGCAGTCCCATGCCCAACGAGCATTTCCTGATGCTGCTGCCAGAGTTTCAACAACTTCTTCATTTAAACCAAGGTTCAGGATTGTATCCATCATACCTGGCATAGAAGCTCTTGCTCCGGAACGAACAGATACAAGAAGTGGATTTTCTTTATCTCCGAATTTCTTTCCTGTTACTTCTTCCATTTTAACGATAGCTTCCATGATCTGTTCCATGATTTCATCGTTAATCTTTCTTCCATCTTCATAGTACTGAGTACAAGCATCTGTTGTAATTGTAAATCCCTGTGGTACTGGAAGACCTAATTTTGTCATCTCAGCAAGGTTCGCACCTTTACCACCGAGAGTGTTTCTCATGGATGCGTCACCTTCGGTGAACATATAAACCCATTTTGCCATTTTGAACATTCCTCCTAAATGTAGATACTGGAAAAATAAACTTTTCGTTTCTATTTTTCTCGATGTGGGCGAAATGTACCCACACACAATATATTTTAACATAAGAAGTAAGATAGTCAAGCAAGAATATTTAAAAAATCCGCAGATTTTAACAATATTTTTCCCGCTTTTATCAGCATAACTGCCATAACTTCTTCTTTTTTGATTGTTTTACTGCATGACTCCTGAGCCGTTAAAAGAATACCACTTTCCATCAATGTAATGGCTGCCTGTAACCATTGCTCCTGAGCTATTCAAATAATACCAGTTCCCACCAAGGTACAGCCAGCCTGTCTGCATAGCTCCACCCTCGTTCATATAATACCAGCTTCCGCCAATATACTGCCAACCTGTCGTCATTGCTCCCCACTGGTCCATATAGTACCATTTGCCATATACCTGCTGCCATCCTGTTGTCATTGCTCCCCATACATCCATATAGTACCACTGCTTGCCGATATACTGCCAACCTGTCTGCATAACTCCGCCGTCATTCATATAGTACCATTTACCATTTACCTGCTGCCAGCCCGTTGTCATTGCTCCCCACTGGTCCATATAGTACCATTTACCGTACACTTGCTGCCATCCTGTTGTCATATATCCGTTTTCATTAAACCAATACCAGTGATTATCTATATATTCCCATTGATTTTTAGGATATTGTCCATTTTTATAACGATACCACCATCCGGTACTGTCCTGTACCCATTTCCCTCTTTTATAGTAGCTCTCTAAAGGTTCTGTTCGTGATGTGATATATTTTGTATAATCTTTATATCCAAAGTTAATGTCTACATTTCCTTTTACACCATCCACTAACCCTGTACTGCAGCACTGCCAGATTTCTCTTTCTATCTTAGGATTTGGACTTACGCTATAACTGGCAATCCATTTCTCCACATCTCCTAAAAGTGACCAGTCTATATAATTTTGATACCAATTTTCATTGGCGTATACCATAGGAGTATAGCCTGCTGACTGAATTTCATCAGCAAAAGCCCTTGCAATTTTCCCCAGCTCCTCTTTGCTCAAATCTTCCTGTACTTTATCCTCTAAATCAATAGCCACAGGATATGAAACCTTATACCCTTTTAAATTTTCAATTACAAACTCTGCATCACGAACTGCTTCTTCTTCATTCATTGCTTTACTGTAATAATAAACGCCTACGGGAATTTGAGCCTTTTCAGCTTCTGTCATATTTCTTTGATAATACTTATCCAGTTGATTTGTATTATACCCCAACCGTATCATGGCAAAATCAATTCCATCATTTTTTACCGCCTGCCAGTCAACTTCTTCCTGCCATTTTGATACATCAATTCCTTTTAAAGAACCTTCCTCGTATGTATTATCATCTATCCAATATCCCTTACTGTTAAAATAATACCACTGACCGTCTATTTTTCTCCAAGAAAGCTTTGGACGTGTTCCGTCACTGTACTCATACCATCTTCCCTGTTCGTCTTCTTTCCATTCTCCCTTTGGTTTTTCTCGTTCTTCATTATAAAGCTCGATATTTTCCTCTGAATAGCTTTCTTCTTTCATAGATGAACCTGCTGTCTCTGTTTCCGCCTGTGCATATGTTGGCGCTGTCCAGAAAAAAGTGCTTGCGAGAATTCCTATTCCCAATGCTCTTATAAATTTTTTCATTTTCCACCTCTTACCCTTCTATAAAATATGAAAAGAAGATATTGAAAGACGTATGGTCTAACAATATCTTCTTTTATTTTCAGCTTAGATTTCTATTTTGTCAAGCTTTTTCCTTAACCTCTGTTTCTCACTTTCTGCAAAACCATGTGAAAGATATCTTTAAAGAAATAAAATATCAAAGCCAGCGCTACCAGCATGACAACTATATTTTGCCACAGATTTCCATACTGATAAGCTGCTGTTACACATATAAATCCAATAATAACAATGACTATATTTCGATATTCTATTGATATATGCAGTTCTTTCTTCAAAAGCACCAATCTGGTTACACAAATGAGCAAAAATCCAATCGCCAAAGCCACATTAGATGCCTGAAGTCCTAATTTTGGTAATAGCAAATGGATACATGCCACATTTGCCACACTTCCCACTAACATTGTAATAAATAACAATTGATTTTTCTTGATAGCGCTAAAGGTATTTCCTAAAAAGCTGCTGATAGTTGAAAGGATAGTTCCTAAAAGGTAAAAGGGAATTAACTCCTTTCCGACTCCGTAAGCTTCGTTTACCATAAACGGATATATAATAAAGATAGACGGAATTAAGATAACCAATCCGACACCCATACTTTTTATATAATTATTTGTCGCCACAGAGTAAAATTCTCCAAGTCCGTCTTCTTTCGCTGACTTAGAATATGCCAACTCCTGCCATGCCATTTGGAAACAGGTTGTAAATAAAGTAATCATAGAGCCAAATCTTCCGGCAATCGCATAATATCCGTTTGCCTCCGGTCCCAGATAATCATTTACCGCAATTCTGTTATAGCTTGTCAAGAACCAGTATGCTACGGAATTCAGGCATAACGGCAATGAAAAGAGCAGCATTTCTTTAAACAGCTTTTTATCAAAATATTTAAAAGAAAACAAATGACGCTCATGAATTCCCACAACCATAATAACAATATTCACTACATACCCGATGCAACTGGCAATAAACAACGCACTGTAATCCATTTTAAACTGAACCAACAGAAGAATATTGAAAACGATTGTTGTAATAGAACCAATTAAACCGGATGTTGTATATAGCACATTTTTTTCATATCCTCTGGCAATATATCCTACCAAAGTTTGGGTATTCATTAAAATACCATATAAAAACAGCCAGAAAGGATACTCTACATGCAGAGCCGGCGCTGCTACAATAATAATAATTGTATACAGTATGGTAGATGTAGTAAAAATAGCAAATCCACAATTTATCGGTTTCTTTCTATTTTCACCTGTATATTCGTACATGAACCGCATAATGCCGGACCATATATCCAGAAACAACACAGAACATAAGAACATGATATACGCATTGTACAGGTCATACGTTCCGTAGTCAGCAGGACTGATGTAGGATGTGTATAATGGTAAAAGCAAAAAAGAAATCAGTTTTGTTAATACAGTTCCCACAAAATATATTCCCGATGATTTAATAAATCTCCATAAATCTTTCATAGCTATTCCTCTACATACTCCCAGACTTTAAAATTATGTGCCAGACAACGCTTTTCCTCAGGGGGCAATGTCATATAATCACCGTAATTTGTTGTAAGCATTTTGTCATACTCTTTCGGCGCTTTATACATTTTCCCTTCAAATTCCAATTCGGTAGTTTCCTTCCAAATTTCAGCTTTCATAATTTCTCTGTCTGAAAATCTCGTGCACAGACATCCCATCCATTCAGCATTTTCCACAGTATTCTTTGCAATAAACTTTTCCATCTTTCTGGAAATTCTTGCAGGTCCTATCATTCTTAATACTTTCCAGAGGATTTTTCTTCCAAAATTTTTCTTCGCATCCTCATGAAGAATTTTGTCCATGGAAAGCATAGAATACAGTCTTAGCTTTTCTAATCTTTCACATTTTTTCAAAAATTCCTGTCTTTTTTCTGTGTTGCTTGATACGCCGTCATAAGGAAAAATATCAATATAAAGTCCCAAATCTGCCTGTTCTTCTACATCGTGTTCTTCCAGCTTTGTTTTTGTATCAATTACTTTCATAAACGGGTAAATATACTTCTTATCATCTCTGCAATCTAACAGCTTGTATCGGTTATCTCTGTCCCAAATTTTTCTTAACTGTTCATAGTCTTTTCTGGGCATTAAGATATCAACATCATCATCCCACGGAATAAAGCCCTTGTGACGGACTGCTCCGAGTAAAGTTCCATACCCTAAAAAATATTTTAAATTATTATTATCGCATATTTTAGCTACATAATCCAGAATGTCTACCTCAAACTGTTTGATTTCATCTAAATCTGTAAGCTGTCTTTTCTTTAAACTCATTTTTTTGCCTTTCCCGCTTTATAAGTCTATACACAATACTTAATGGTTTACCATTTCTTTAATTTTCTTTTCTATTATTTCTGAAGAAAATCCTTTTTCTTCAAGCTGATTTCTTTTTGTAACTTTTTTATAATCTTTATATTTTAAAATTTCATCAGCCCATGCCTCTGCTCCTGCATCCAAACTAAAAAACTGTACCAAATCGGTGAGTTTCGTTTCTTTTCCAATAGTATCGGAAATCAAACATGGAATTCCTCCTGCCTGAGCCTCTACCAAAGAAAACGGAAGCCCTTCAAATAAAGAAGGAAAAACAACTACATCTATCGCCTGCAAAATTTCAGGTATATCTTTACGCATTCCTAAAAATAAAATTTTATCATCAATCTTTTTTTCTTTTGCATAGTTTTTTGTTTCTTCCCACAAAGGACCTTCTCCACAAGAAACTAATACTGCATCTTCCTTTTTACAAAGTTCTGCAAAAATATCCATTAAAAACTTATGATTTTTCTCTTTTGCAAAACGTGCTATATTTCCGATAACAAATTTACCCTCTATGCCAAGTTCTTTTCTTTTTTCAGCTCTCAGCGTTTCATTCGGTTCGTATTTTCCTATATTTACTGCATTTGGAAAAATCACAGCTTCCTGAGCTTTTGAACCGAAAAACCATTCTGCCGCTTCTTTTGAACAGGCAACTCTATAATCAATATATTTTCCTACTTTTCGTTTGTTCATATTGTGCATCAGTAAGGTAAATAAAGTTCCCATATTTTTCGATTGATGGCTGTGGCAGATTACATTTTTTACACCGCTGTTTTTCGCTTCTTTTATACAGTCAATAGAACTGAGTGTTGTTTTATTAAACCAGAACACATCATACTGATTATTTTTAAAAACTTCTTTAATGTCAGTTTTATATTTTGATACACTTACATATCTGGGTGTCAGTTTATGTATTTGAGAACCGTTCCTTAAAAATTCTTCCTGATAAGGAATTGACTCATCTACGGTTATAAAATCCACTTGCCATTCATCTTTTAGCGCTTCATAAATGGTGCAGACAAACTTTTCCACACCACCCATATTACTGCTCATTCCATCGATTAGTATTTTTTTCATCTCTATATTCCTCTCATCTCCGGCTGAAACTTTTTAATATAAAAAGACCTTCCGAGGCTCTTGTCATCTTGTGTTTCACAAGAAATACTGCTACTTTCTGTACCGTTCTTCTTACCTCTGCATGAACAGCAGCTTTTTGAATATTCGGATTTTTCATCCAGCCATTTAAGACTGCTTTTTTCTTTTTCTTATCATATCCGGATATTGTAAATAAATCTGTCAATCCATAGAAAAAGAAGGTCATAAAAATATTACTGATATGAGTTTCCGCTGTTTCTCCCACATGAAACTTACTACAAAATTCCATACTTTCAAGGTATAGTCTTTCTGCAATCTCAATACTGTCTTTTCTGTATCGTCTGTTTAAACTTCCCTGTCCAATAATATAATTATAAAAACTTTCTTTAATAAAAGAAATTTTATTCATATTTTTCATATTGTGAAGATTAAAAATCAAATCCTCTCCCAAAGATAAGTCTTCCGGAAACTTTTCAGACAGTTTTTCCTTTTTATACAATTTATTACATGGAGAATTCAACAGAAACTTTTCGAATATATTCGGATATTCTTTTCCCAATTCTGCCATTGTAATTGTTTTGTCTATCTCAGGCAATCGCACATCTTTATCTTGAGGAAACACCTCTGTATAGCCGCACATAACCATATCTGCATCGGTTTCTTCTATACGGTTCACCAAGGCTTCTACCATATTTTTTTCAATATAATCATCACTGTCCACAAACTGTATATATTGTCCCAAAGCCAAAGAAATCCCTTCATTTCTTGTAGCCGATGCACCTTTATTCTCTCTTTCAATATACCGTATTCTTTTATCACGTTCAGCATATTTCTTGCAGACTTCCCCGCTGCCGTCTTTTGAACCGTCATTAATCAGAATTAGCTCTAACTTCTGATAACTCTGGTTTAAAATACTCATAATACATTTTTCTAATTTTTCTTCTGCATTATAAACCGGTACAATGACACTTACCATTTTTATTTCCTTTCCTTTGTGTAATAGCCCACATATCCTATCATAATCCAAAAGATAATTGCCTGAAAATTCATCCCCAGTACAATTCTGCTTTCTACCAGTTCACCTACCAGCCATACCGGAATAAATGCCATGATACATTTTCCGTAAGTAGATATATTCGGATTAAAAATACCGAAGGCTACCCTTTTCAATACACACAGTAAATACAATGCAAATAAGATAAATCCTACTGCACCGCAAGAAACCAAAACTGTAATATAAATATTGTGAAGACCGCCGCCACTGGAATTGATATATGCGCCTTTTGACATTTCTTCCACTAAAACATCATCAATAGAACGATATCCAATTCCGAATACAGGACTCTTTGTGTAAGCTTTTAAGCCCATTTTCCACAAATCGCTTCTTCCTGTACTGATACTTTCCAGATTATTTTCCTTTTTATCCAGTCTTTCCAGACTTGTACTTGGTTTCTCTCCTTTTCCATGAAGGAATTTATCTTTTTCCAACAGATGGCTTTCTGCATCCGGCATTGCTTCTTCAATCGCTACCGGAATATACCCTAATCCTGTTTTCAATAAATTTCCTCCTGCAATTACGACAACGCACAGTGTTACTGTAACAACCGCTTTGTAACACCATTTGAGCGCCTGTTTTGTTTCTTTAAAATTATATTTCTTAATAAAGAAAAAGTATATAGCAATATAAGTAAGTAAACAAATCCATCCGCCTCTGCTTTGTGTTAAAATAAAGCATAAACTTTGAATAACCATATTCATTCCTAAAAAGATTTTTACTCCCAGTTTCTTCTTAGGCAACAATACAGTTAAAAGAATAGACACATAATTTAAAACAGAACCCGAGTTAGGATTGTACAATCCCCAAAGTCTGTTTTCTCTCATACCATATACAAAAGTAGTCTCTCCATGGCTGATTTCTACTGAAATAGAAAATAGAAACATCAAAAATCCAATAAGTGAAAATACAAATGTGATACTTACCACAATCCATGACAATATTGATAATTCTTTTTTTATTTCCTTTTCGTCCCTGTCTGTGTCACAATAATTCATTGCAAAAAACAACATTCCGGTATAACCCAAAATTGCCACTTCATTAATCAAATGCTCTGTTCCACTTACTAAAATAGTAATGGCATAAGAACAGCAAAAAAGAAATAATAGTACATATTCAAGCTTTAAAAAGGTTTTTGTTCTCTTAATGAATAAATAAGCTACGCAAAGAAAACACCATGCACAGCAAAGCTTATATATGTCTCTTCCCACATCGTTTATATAGGGAATTGTCGTAAATAATCCCAAAACTACCAATAAACATTTTGTCAAAAAAATAATCGTATTTTCTCTATTTTTTGATATTTCCATAATTTTTCCTCTTTATTTCTCTAATGATTTTATCGCCTCATAATTACGTTTACAATTTTCTGTATCCCAAAGGGGGAAAAATTCTTTTTCTCTCTCCAAATAAGTTTCTTCTATCTGCAAATTGCGTTTTGCAAGCTTCTCCAGTGCTTTTTCTAATTCTTCCAAAGTCTCACAGACCGGTCCAAAACCATCTCGCTTATATTCAAAATACCCCTGCTGATATTGGCCTTTTCGGAATTTTTCCATATCAAACTGATAATAAATCATAGGCTTTCTCATATAGCCAAAATCCATAAAGATACTGGATAAATCGGTAATCAGAAGCGCCGACTCTTTCAGCAAGCCTTGGACATCATATTTTTTCCAGTCTGCAATGGTGATATTTTCCGAATTTGTTTTAAACTCTTCAATATATTTCTGCATGTTTCTGTGAGGATAAAAAATAAGCTCTAAATTGTATTCTTTTAAAATTTTGTCAATCTTTTCGCTATTTAATACAGCATTCCAATGCTGATAATAATCTGTACTCACAAAATTTTTTACATCACTGTCCAATTCCTTAGATTTTGATGTAGGTGTCGCAATCCACTCTCTCCAGGAAGGCATCACTAAAACCTGATTTTTTTTCACTTTAAAATCATGCAATCCGTCAAATCTGGTTAATCCCAAATATTTTACATATCCTTCCGGATATCCATAAGTGTCTCGAATAAAATTATATTCCTTTAATGCTCCGCACACAAACAAACGCATTTTTGTGTTTTCATAATAACACCATGGCATGTCGTTGCAAATTACTCCATGCTGCAAAAACACTCTGGTATTTTTCAGAATACCGTATACTTCTAATAAATAGCATACTGCTGCATTGGGCTTTCCGCCCTTTTGCGAACTGATATTCTTGCTGGCAGCAAGATAATATGCCCAGTGTTTATAACTACTGTATTGTATTATCTCTCCCAAATCTTTCACTCTGTTATAGTCTACGGATTTTTTATTAATTGCATAAACAACATCCTGTTGAGGCTGCTGCTCTCTTATGTACTTAAATAACCAATACCCGTTGTCTCTGGCTTCATTATAATCTTCGCAGATTAACCACATATCCGGGCGTTTCTTTTTCAAATATAATGCGTAGGGTATTGCGCATACGCACGTTCCGATTGCCAGAATATCTTTAAATTTCACTCGCTCCAGCTTTTCTTTTAAATTTCCCAATTTCTTTACCTCTTATATTTCCAAAATGGTAATTTTATCATTCCTACCAAGCTTCCAATTCCATAACTGATATGAAGTAAGAAAAATAAAAATGGCAACGCAAGCTGACACCATGTCTTTTTTTCTCCCTTTACAGATAAGAAAGACATCCCCACAGCAACCAGCCAATATAATCCCCACATCAAATATGCGAGAATTGGAAATCCAAATGCAGCTAATATACTTGTTCCAATTATTCCCAAAACAAAGCATAGTGGTACAAAGTGGTAAATGGATAAGCATTTCGGGCATGCTTTCAGAGTTAATGCTACCCAATATCCGTTTCCGTATTTCTGTTTCAGCATTGCTTTCAGAGAATTTCTGGTATGCTGATAAGAAACGATATCCGGAGAATAGCAGATTTTATATCCTGACTCTCTTATTCTGTAATTTATCTCATTATCCTCTGTTCTTCCCAGTTGTTCATTGAAAAAGCCCACCTTATCAAATACTTCTCTTTTATAGGCTCCATGAAAAACTGACTTTACGTAGGTCTTTTTTTCGCTTCTTCTATAAGGTGCAATACTGCTTCCGAACATGGACTGTTCCGCTAATAAAAGAGTCTCCTTCCATGGGGTGCTCTCATCAATAATATTCGGTCTAAGTCCGCCGGAAACATATTCTCCCGACTCTAAAACTTTCACATTCTTTTTCACAAAATCTTCCGGTATTTCTGCATGGGCATCAATTCTTACAACTGCGTCCCCATGGTAATTTTTCAAAATAACATTCCAACCTCCGGCCAACTTTTTTTGCGGATTATCCAAAACCTGTATATTACAAAAATCTTTGTTTTCTTTCTTAAATTTTTCCATCAGGCTTTTTGTGTCATCTTTTGACATACTGTCTACCAGCACAATTTCCATCTTATCATGAGGGTAAGTCTGCGCTTTGATACATTCAAACAATTTCGGTAATGTATTTTGTTCATTATAGGCAACAACGCCAACTGATATAATCATCTGAAAACTCCTATTTTATTACTGCTGCTACTGTCGCAAACATGGTTTTAATATCCTCAAAAAAGCTAAATTTTTCAATGGCTTTTAAATTATATTTCATTTTTTCAGGTAATACCTGATGAATATAAACCTCATCTGCATTTTTCGCATCTTCCAGTAATTTTTCTTCGTCTTTATATTCGATACTTGCTCTTGACGTAACTCCTGCCGGAAGAAGCAGTGTCGCTTTCATTTCATTGGTATAATGAGCAACATATTTTTCAACTTCCGGTCTTGTCCCCACGAAAGTCATATCGCCTGTAAGAATATTAAACAGCTGCGGAAGTTCATCCAATCGGCATCCTCTTAACAGCTTTCCCATTCTTGTTACACGCATATCTCCCTTTGTAGTGACCTGTGTACCGATTTTCTCCGCATTTTGTACCATAGTACGAAATTTGCAAATGCGAAATTTCTTTCCGTAAGTAGTTACTCGAACCTGTCGAAAAAGCACAGATCCTTTTGAGTCTAATTTAATTAGAACACTTAAAATCAACAGCACAGGAGAAAGCAGCACCAACAAAATCGCAGCAACTACCACATCAAAAATGCGCTTTGCCACCAATCCGGCTTTATGCTTTTCCAATATTTTATAATATTTCTTTACTTCCTCTACCTGCATATCCAAAGGAAGCTCATTCCATTTCTTCATTGTCTTTTTCCTATCTTATACATTCTTTAAAGGATTGAATTACATACTCCACTTCCTCATTTGTCAGCTTTGTATGTAACGGCAAAGTAATTTCATTAGAGAACATTCTGTAAGCATTCGGATAATCCTGAATATCAAATCCCAGCTTTTTATATGCAGTAAGCATCGGAAGCGGTTTGTAATGTACGTTAGTTGCAATTCCTTTTTCTGCCATTTTTCTGATAATTTCATTACACTCTTCTCTGTTTTTACCCAAAACATGTGTGATGTATAAATGACCGCTGGATGAAAAATCTTTCCCGTAATGATGAAGATGTTCTATATTTTCCCCTACAAAGCTCTCATCATACCTCTGAATAATTTCTCTTCTTCGTGCTAAAATCTTAGGATATCTTTCTAACTGCGCCAAACCGATAGATGCCATAATATCCGTCATATTGCATTTAAAATAAGGCTCTACAATGTCATATTCCCATGCACCTAACTGTGTTTTTGCCAGCGCATCTTTAGACTGTCCATGAAGTGAAAATAGCATAAACTGTTTATATAATTCTTCGTTATCTATTCCATCAATATCACGCCATACAAGTGCTCCGCCCTCTGCTGTTGTCAGGTTCTTAACCGCATGAAAAGAAAAGCTTGTAAAATCTGCAATTTCTCCACAGTTTTTTCCTTCTCTTACAGCGCCAAAGGCATGAGCGCCGTCTGCCACAACAGCCACTCTGCCGATTTTTCTCTGGATTTTATTTGTCGGTCGAAACAGGTTTTTCTTTCTTTCTAAAATTTCAAATATCCTGTTATAATCACATACAATACCCGCAAGGTCTACGGGAATAACTGCTTTTGTTTTCTCCGTAATCGCAGCTTCCAGCTTCTCATAATCCATTTCATGTGAATTCTCTGCTGTATCCACGAGAACAAGCTTTGCTCCTACATGACAGACCACACTTGCAGAAGCTGTATAAGTATAAGCAGAAGTAATAACCTCATCCCCCGGTCCAATGCCTAATGCCCGTAATGCCATCTCTGAACAAGCCGTAGCTGAATTTAGACATACTGCTTTGCTTGTATGACAAAATTCCGCAATATTCTTTTCAAATAATTTTGTTTTCGGACCGGTTGTAATCCAGCCGCTTCTTAATGTATCTACTACTTCCGCAATTTCTCTTTCTGTAATATCTGGTGGTGAAAATAAAACATCCATTTTTTATGCCTCCATGATTTTATTTCTTAATCCTGTAAGTAGGAACCAGTTTTTGCACTTTCTCTTTAATGCTCTCATCGTCATTATAACAAGCTTCTTTTAACTCTGCCAATTTATCAAAAAATGTTTCTTCATCCATCTCAATAGGCTTACCAATATGAATTAACTTATTAGCAGTTTCTTTCATGCCTTCTTCTGCCATAAGAAGCTCCTCATATAGTTTTTCTCCCGGACGAAGACCTGTATATTCAATCTTAATATCCACATCCGGTGTATAGCCTGACAGACGGATTAAATTTCTCGCCATATCATCAATTCTCACAGGCGCTCCCATTTCCAGCACAAAGATTTCTCCTCCTCTGGCATAAGCTCCTGCCTGTAAAACCAGAGACACCGCTTCCGGAATGGTCATAAAGTATCGAATGATATCTTTATGTGTTACTGTAACAGGACCGCCTTCTGCAATCTGCTTTTTAAACAACGGAATTACGCTTCCATTGCTTCCCAGTACATTACCGAAACGCACTGCCACAAATTCCGTTTTTGATATTTTATCAAAGCTCTGCACAATCATTTCACAAAGCCTTTTGGAAGCTCCCATAATATTTGTGGGGTTTACTGCTTTATCTGTGGAAATCAGGACAAAACGTTTCACACCGTATTCGCTGGCTGCCTTCGCTGTTTTATATGTTCCAAAAACATTATTTTTAATTGCTTCATTCGGGCTGTCCTCCATAAGAGGAACATGCTTATGTGCCGCAGCATGATACACAATGTCCGGACGATATTTCTCAAACACCGTTTCCATTCTGTGTGTATTTCTCACAGAACCAATGAGAACCACCAAATTCAATTCCGGATGATGTCTCTTTAATTCCTGTTGAATTTCATAAGCATTATTTTCATAAACATCAAAAATAATCAGTTGTTTAGGGTTATACATAGCAATCTGACGGCACAGTTCGCTTCCAATAGAGCCACCCCCACCTGTCACCATTACAACTTTCTGTTCTACATATCCCATGATTTCATCCAGATTAACCTGGATAGGGTCCCTTCCCAGTAAATCTGTAATTTCAACATCTCTCAGTTTTCCGATATTTAGTTCTCCGTCAATAAGCTGATACATACCGGGTAATGTCTTTAATTCGCATTTTGCCAATTTACATATTTCCAGTATTTCTCTTCGTTCTTCTTTTGAAGCAGAAGGAATTGCCAATATAATCTTATCAATTTTATACTTTTCTACATTTTTCAAAATCACGGAACGGTCACCTACAATAGGAATACCATTAATATATCGTCCCTCTTTATTACAATCATCATCAATCACACAGCACACTTTCATAGTAAGATGACGACTGTCTAAAATTTCTTTAATAATTGCTCGTCCGGCATCTCCCGCTCCGATAATCATCACTCTTTTCTGTGGTTCTCCGCAGCCAAAGCGCTGTTCCCTCGCCTCTTTTAGATATCGGCAAAAACGATAAGAAAATCGTATGCCTACTACCATTACTGTCTGCAACAAAATTTCTAAAAAGAAATAACTTCTCGGTATTGGATACTGCATCAAATGAAAGCCTGCAATCTGCATGAAAAAAGAAACAATATTAGCCAGTATAATATAACCCAGTTCATGAATACTGATAAATTTCCACAGACTATGATACATTTTGCAAAAATAAAATATAAGCACTGTTGTAAGAATATGAATTGGCAAGTAACGATACATACTTTCCAAATATATAGCATCAATACTGTTATAAGAAAAATCAAATCTGGCTATTAAGGCTCCAATAGAAGCTATTATAATAATTGTAATATCTCCTAAGAGCAACAATAATGCTCGTCTTACCCATTGCAAATCTAACAATTTCTTTTCTTTTATATTTTGTTCCACGTCTTTTGTCCCTTTCAATTTAAATATAGTTTACAATTATTTCATTTTCTTTTTACCCACACTCTCACAGTATTATATCTCAAACTCTTAGCTTAAACAAGTTAAAATCTGATTTTAGATATGAAAAGTCTATAAAACTACCATTCCCTCTGCTGTAAATTCCTATTCCCACACCTGAAAATTAAAGAAAAAAGGTACTACAAACAGCCTGTTTTACTGCTTGTAATACCCTTTCTTCTGCTTATTTGAAATTTTTTATTTTACAACAATATTTTTATAATACCAGTTAATTCCGCCTGTGATTGTTGCATCATCTAAAGTTTTGCCTTCTTCACCGACTGTTTTTCCGTCATTTGTTTCCAGAACACCATCAAATACGTTAAATCCTTCTTCTACAATGCGTTTTCTTGCTTCGTCAACCTTTTCCTGTGTTCCCGGTGCAACTAAGTCTTCATTTAATGGAGCAATATCTACTAATCCTTCTTTCATACCGCCAAAGTAGTTTTCTGCTGTCCATGTTCCGTCAATAACTTTTTTTGTTGCTTCTGTGTAGTATTTACCCCAGTTCCAGATAACAGATGTTAAAGTAGCACCCGGTGCGTCTTTTTCCATGTCAGAGTTGTAGCCTACGCCCCATACGCCTGCTGCTTCTGCTTCTGTCTGTGGGTTTGGTGTATCACAGTGCTGTCCGATTACATCACATCCTTCTGCAATCAAAGCTTTCGCTGCATTTGTTTCTTCCGTAGGAGAAAGCCAGCTGTTTGTAACCTTTACATAAACCTGTGCATCCGGATTAACCTCTGCAACACCGATAGCAAAGGCATCTGCACCGCCTGTTACTTCAGAGTTTTCTGAACCCATGGCAGCTACATAACCGATTTTGTTTGTTTCTGTTTTCATACCTGCAACAATACCGGACAAATATCTTGCCTGATAAATTCTTCCGAAATAATTGTTGAAGTTTGTATCATTTGATTTATATCCTGTTCCATGAGAAAAGATAACATCCGGATATTCTTCTGCCAAAGCTTCACAAGTATCCATGTAGTTAAAGCTTGTTGCATAAATAACCTGACATCCTTCTTCGATACATTCTCTCATTGCCTGCTCTGTTTTTGTAGGATCCGCATCCGGAATATTATTTTTTCTGATAATCTGGCTGTCTTCTAAACCTAATTCCTTCTGCATCTCTACAATACCCAAATCATGAGCATAGCTATATCCTGAACCATCTGCCGGATCTCCGATGTGAATAACGCCTACTTTTAAGTCTTCCTTGGCAACCGGCTCAAACTTACTGCCGCCTTTGTCAGCACTGTCCTCTTTTTTAGAAGCTTCTTTGTCCACTTCCCCCTGCTGCTGTCCACATCCTGTAAACAATGTTCCAATCATGGCGATGGATAATAATGCACCCAAGATTTTCTTTTTCATGATTTTCCTCCTGAAATTTTAAATATTTTAACATCATACGGGACACATCATATCATTATATCTGCCATTTTTCAACAGAAAACATCATTTTTCCAAATAACTTAAAATGTTTTCATAGACAGCTTCTTTTCCTTTTTCATTTAAAATTTCATGACGCATATTTGAATATATTTTACCTGTCACATTTTTATATCCCACTTGCTTTAAAAACTGCATTTCCTGCACAAATTTTCTGCCATTTCCGATACACGGATCTTTCTCGCCTCCCAAAAACAGTACAGGAAGCTGTTCATTTTTCAAAAGCCATCCCTTTTTACTGTAAGTTCCCTTCATCAGCAAAAACAGTCCTTCAAAAGCATCTGTTGTAAAAGTAAAACCGCATAAATCTGATTGATTATATTTATCTACGATTTCTCTGTCTGAACAAATCCACGCTGACTTTGGCTCTCCCTGAAAAATCTTGTCAAAAGGTCCAAATGCCATTTTTTGGATTTCTTTGCTTCGATACTTATCGCCTTTTATTTTCTTCTGAATTTTTGCCAGCAAAAGTCCTATATCCACAGCAGGATTTTTACAGGGCGGACCTGTTAAAATCAATTTTTTGATTTCATTGTCATACTTTTTAATATAATTTCTAGCTACTAATGTTCCCATACTGTGCCCCAACAGATATACAGGCAGATTAGGATATTCTTCCTTTATCCATAAAGTAATCTGGTGCAAATCTTCTACAATGGCTTTTTCTTTTCCATTATAAAAATAACCCAAGTCTTCTTGCTGTCTCACGCTTTTTCCGTGTCCTCTGTGGTCGTGCATCACTGCTGTATAGCCATGCTCAGAAAAAAGCTCCATAAGCGGCAGATATCGCTCTTTGTTTTCTGCCATTCCATGAGAAATCTGAACAATCCCCTTAGGATTTTCACTTTCCACACAGAGAATTTCCAAAGAAAGCCCATCATAGCTTGAAATAATCTGCGCTGTCTTTTCCAACATAAACTTCCCTCCTATACAATAAGAAAAAGGAGCTGCCACATGAAATATTTTTTAAAGCGGCAACTCCATAATCTTGTAATTATTATAATTAGTCTTCTACAATTTCCAAAACATCTGCCGGACATGCTTTTACGCAAATACCGCAGGCAATACATTTGCTGCTTGTAGGCGCTTCTTCAGCTTTTACCATAACGCCGAACGGACATGCTTCCACACATTTGCCACAGCCTGTACATTTCTTTTTATTAATCATATAAACGCCTTTTGCATTCTGTGTAATTGCACCTTCCGGACATGCTTTTGCACATTTACCACACTGTACACAAACCATTGGTTTTGCAACATCGTTTTTCTCAATAATCTGAATACAGGATTTATCCGGGTCAAATTCTTTATAAAAGCTTGTTGAACATGCTCTCACGCACTCCAAACACGCCATACATTTTGCACCTTTTGTAACTTTTAATTTCTTCATTCTAAATCCTCCGCTTTCATTGGTAAAGTTTCTTATTTAACTATATTAACATCTTATTCACCATTTCTCAAGAAATTTTTCTGTCTTTTCCCAATGCCTCAAACATCCATTTTTTATAAGCTTCCACCCCCGGCTGGTCAAAAGGATTTACACCTAAAATACGGGCAGAAGCATAACAGGAAAACAGGAAGAAATAGAACAATTCTCCAAAAGCATAGGCATCCAAATTTTCCACTTCCAAAATCAGACACGGTAATTTTTCCCTGTGCGCCTTTACTGTTGCGTGAAAAGAAGCTTTATTGATTTCCCAAAATTCTTTTCCATTTAAGTAATCAAAGCCATCTGACACCTTATCCGGCGCAGGGTCTAAAGAAGAATTCTTTTCCTGCACATCTAAAAAGGTTTCAAAAAGCAGAGGTGTTCCGTCCTGAATATACTGTCCCATAGCATGGAGTTCTTCGCAAAAATCTCCAGCTGACGGAAACAGTCCTTTGTTATCCTTTCCTTCACTTTCTCCAAAGAGCTGTATCCACCATTTATAAAACCAACGAAATTGAGGTTCAAAGCTGGCAAGCATTTCTATTTTATAGCCCTTCTTATAATAAAGATTTCTAAGACAGGCATATTGATATGCGGGATTTCCTGCTATTTCCCCACTTGTAAGATATTTTTGCATATCAGAAGCTCCCAAAACCAGCTTTTCAATGTCTATTCCAGCCACTGCCATTGGAAGAAGCCCCACTGCTGTCATTGCGGAAAATCGTCCGCCTACGTCTTCCGGAAATTCCAGAAAAGTATACCCCTGTTCTTCACACAGCTTTTCCAATGCACTTCCCTTTGTGCCTGTTGCGATAATTCTTTCATTGGCTTTTTCCTGATACTTATCAGAAAGAAACTTTCTCAGAACACGGAAAGAAGCCCCCGGCTCTAAGGTTTCAAAATTTTTCGCTATGCAGTCGATATAAACAGACTTTCCTTCCAGTTCTTTTAATGCTTTTGTCAATTCATAAGGCGAAAGCGTATTTCCCATATAAATAATCTTCACCTTATCATCCGTCTGTAAAGCTTCAATCACCGCTCTTGCGGCATTGTTAGAGCCTCCAACTCCGATAATCACAAAAGCGTCTGCATTTTCCCGAATATGAGCCGCTAATTTCTTTAATTTCCGCACTTCTTCACGGCTTGCCCACTTCTCCACAGAAAACCACCCCAAGGAGTCCACATATTCATCCTCTCCGTTTAATACGGATTGAAAAATATCCTTATTTTCCACCATAATTTCATGCAGTTCATCCTTTAAATGAGGGTTTTTATCTTCTATTCTTAAATTCAGCATATTTTTGTCTCCTTTTTAATTTCATAGAACGTACTTTCCTATGAAAGAATAAAGATTGCCGCATTAAGCAGCATTCGGAATATTCGTATCAGACTAAGTGTGAAACATACAAATATTCTCGATATACTCCTAATGCGGCAATTTGTTAAAGTTCCTTATCCCATACACGGATGGCAGTGTCCATAAGCGTCCATGCAGTCTTCTTCCGGATTTTTCATACAAAGATGAACTGCTGCCTTTTTGAATGTCATTGGCAGAGCAAGAATATTTGGATTTTCTCCAACAAATTTCTTCTTTGCATCCTCTAATGCTTCTTCAAATGTAGCTCTTGTCTTTAATCCCATTCCTCTTGCGTATCCCGGTTCCTGAGCGCCTACAATGTAGATTGCACTTGTATTCATTTCTGCAATATGTCCACAGGAAATCATACTAAAGCCGTGGAATGGATGGAACGCATTAGTAAAACGATATTTTCTGATATACTCTTCATTTGTTGCAAAATATTCTCCATAACGGTTCATATCCGGCAATGTATTCATATAATCATGCTGGAACATATCGTACATTTCTCTTAAATATGGCCATAATTCTTCATGGAAAAAGCCATTGCAAAGAGAAGAACAGATAATAACACAATTATCACTCATAACACGTTTATATCTTAACACCTGCGCACTTAACGCCTGCATCATCATGATTGGGTTTGTTCCCATTCCGTCACCATAGTGGAATTTCTGTGGCATACCAAACACTAAAACATCGTATTTTTTCTCTGCCCAATGTACGTAAGTTCTCTTATCAGCTAATTTCCAGCTAATTGGCATCATTTCTTTTGCATATCCGGAATAGATTGCAATCTGTCTGGAATTTGTATCCAAAACAGCATCACAGCAGAAGAACGGATGTCCCATTTTTTCTTCCATGTGCATGGAAATTTCATCAAATTTTGTTCTCATTAAGCTTCCGCCGTTTACCGGTGTAAAGTCTTTTCTGTGCATAACAGAAGGAACATGATGGCTGGAAATACTCTTCCAGTTTGTGATACCTGTTGCGCTGTGTTTATATCCTCCTGAATATCCGCCATAAGGATTTCCCTGTACATGACCTACTAAGATAGGAATATCACATTCAAATACATATTTATTCATGTAAACCGGGTCACCGCGTCTTGTTGTTCCAAGGTCCACCATGTGGTCTTTGTCTTCACTGTCATGACTGATAATCTGGCCTGTATGCCAAAATTCGTTGAATAATTCTTCGCCGAAAATTGCTTTTGCATCAGACTCTTTGCTTCTTGGATGTAATCCGTTGGAAATAATGAATAAAATATCTTTTTTCTCAACACCTGCTGCATATAATTCTTTCAGCATGCATTTAATACTCATTTTTCTGTGGCTTGTAGGCTGTTCGCCGCCCTTTACTCTATCAGGTACGATAAAAGTAACAGTGCTTCCTTTATGTGCCAGCTCAGTCAGTGTAGGCATTCCGATAGGGTGTGCAAGACTTTCCAGATAAGCTTCTTCCAGTTTATCTTCCGGAATATAATCCGGGTCTTTTACTGTTTCGCCCGGAATAAAAATGTCTGTGTTGTCCGGCAGCTCTGCTGCCATAGTGCCATGTCCGTATTCAAATTCTAACTTCATTCTTTTTTCCTCCTCGTTACGCATTCATGTAAAGTGAAATAATTTCTAAATATTCTTCCGGATAATAACCGATTTCTCCCTGAAATCTTGTAAGAGCAATTAAACCGCCGTCAATTTCAGGAATAGATGCCAGCATTGCCGCATTGTCCTGCTTTAAGCCGCCGCCATAGACAATATCCATACCATCTGTTTTTTCTTTAACAAATTTGGCAATTTTTGTAATGTATTCTTTGCCTGCCGGTGTCTTGCCCGGTCCGATAGACCAAACAGGTTCATAGGCAATGGTCACCATAGATTTGTCCACATCTTTTAATCCCAGCTCCAGCTGTTCTCCCAGAACCTCCTGCCACTGCTCTAGCTCTTCACTTTTCTCACCAATACAGTATAACACTTTCATGCTTCTTTCTACTGCACATTTAATTTCTTTATTTAAAATGTTATTTACTGCTTTTGTATTTACAACACCTGCTTCAGCTAAAATTCCTGCAAGATTATTTCTTTCTTCACAATGTCCGATAATAACGGTTTCGCAGCCTGCCGCTTTCATTGCCGCTGCCGGACGTCCTGTGGTAAATGCTCCAAAATTTTTTCCCGGAGCTACGTCATCTCTGAAAACCCCCTGACAGCCAATCTGTACAGGGCTGTTCTCTGTCTTTGCCTGACAAGCGGAAAATAAATGAATTTCCGGAAAGAACATTGCAAATTCTACATCTTCAGGAGAATATTTTTTTAATTCTTCCTGTGTATTTTCTACAATATATTTTCCCCAGTCTTTCATATCTGCAATTCTGTTGACGCCACCCAGCTCTGCCGGTACATCAAATCTTTTCAAATTCAAATAAATATGCTTCATGTTGCTCTCCTCTGCTTTATTATTTTCCTGACTGTGTATTAAAGGAAATCATATCAGGAAGTTCTTCCCCAATTAAAGGTCTGCACCAATCTAAAAATGCCTGTGTAACACCATTTCCTTCTTCATTGATAAATTCATCCGGCATTTTTCTTTCATACATCATCACTTCATCAATATCTACTAAAAATGGTTTCATTTCATAAGGATTTTCAGAAACTCTGGAAAACGCCACCATTTTTCCTGACTCACCCTCCAAAGCTGCCCTGCATGCCAATTCTCCTGCTAACTGCGCTTCTTCAATATCAACCTGACTTTGCATGAAAATGGATGCTCTGCCCAGAAGTCCCGGTTTTTCTCCTCTTGCTTTATAACCCAGTTTCTGAATAACCAGATTTGCCAGATGGGAGCTTACATCTCCAAAGTAAGTAGCACGTTCTGTTTTAAAAACAGGCTTTACAATGGGTTTTCCGTCTTTATCTGTCAAACCTTCACTTGCCACTACCAGAATTCCTGATTTCTTCTCTAAAAGCTTTTTCACATCTTCGATAAATTTATCCTCGTCAAAAGCTCTTTCAGGAAGATAAATCAAATCCGGTGCATAACCTTTTTCTCCTGCCAGCGCACTGGAAGCTGTAATCCATCCGGCATTTCTTCCGGATGCTTCCATAACGACCACATGAATAGGTAAAGAGCGTACATCTGCCGCTAATTCCTGTGTGCAGGCAGCCATATATCTTGCTGCGCTTCCAAAGCCCGGACTGTGGTCTGTTACTGCGATATCATTGTCCGTTGTTTTGGGAATTCCCCATAACTTTTACATCAAGTCCACGTTTCTGACATGTTTTATGCAGCTTTCCGCAGGTATCCATGGTTCCGTTTCCACCATTGAATAATACATATTTAATGTTTTCTTCTTCCAGAATATCTGCCATTTTTTCATAATGCTCCTGCTCAATGGGATCTCTGGATGTCCCGATTGCAGTACCCGGAGTCTGTAATAAAAGTTTTAATTTTTCTTCCGGCACATTTTCCAGTTCCAGAAAATCTTTTTTCAAAAATCCTCCCGTACCGTTATTAGCGCCATAAATATGTCCGATTTTTTCTGATTTTTTTGCCTCTTTTATTGCACCGTACAGGGAACCGTTCATTACTGCGGTAGGACCGCCTCCATGTACAATCAATAAATTTTCTGCCATATCTTTTTCCTCCAAACTTGCCAACATAAATCAAAAGATACCTTACAGCACTATACATGCTGCAAGGTATCTCAAAATTTCAACAGCTTAATATTTTACAGTCATGTCTGGCAATTCTTTCTTTTTATTAAGTCAATTATTTTCCTGCTTCTGTCATAATGTCAAACAATACATAATCATCAACCGGAGCTTCTTCTGTAATCTTGCCGTTTTCTAAGAAGTTTTTCTGCTGGATTTCATAGTATCCTTTTACGCTTCCGTCTTCAACACCTTTTAACAGTTCTTCAGATGTAAGCCATGCACCGTCTGTTGTCTGTCCCATTGCTGTTTCAACATCTGTTTTTGTTTCGTTTGCTACATATCCTGCAACTTCTTCAAAGTTTTCTTCTTTAGCGCCGAAGTCCATTGCTTTGTAAAGAGCTTTTGTAAATCTTACTAATAAGTCTTTGTTCTTTTCTGCGTATTCAGGCATACATACCCAGCTTGCAGGGTCTGCTGCAATATCAGAGAAGTCTGCGTTACTTACGAATACCTGTGCGTCATCACCTAATTCATCTGTGATAACTTTTGTATTTGGTGACCATGGAGCACAAGCATCAATAGAACCGGAAATCATAGCACTTGGCATATTTGTAACTTCCATGTTGTAAGCTTCAATATCATCCATTGTAAGACCAACAGAGTCTAATGCACGTAATAAAATTGTTTCAGATGATGTACCGGAAGCATAAGCTACTTTTTTACCCTTTAAGTCTTCCAGAGAATTTACTCCGTGAGATTTTAATCCCATTACACAGTCAGCATCACCCAACTGCTGGAAGCAGAAGATGTCAACATTTCCCTGAATTGCAAGAGTATGAGCACCAGGTCCGATGTAAGCTACATCCATAGAGCCGGACTCCATAGCAGCGATTTCTGTTGGGCCATCGTCAAATTTTGTCATTTTAACTTCGATACCCTGTTCTTCAAAGTATCCTTTTTCTTTTGCTGTTGTCACTACCCATAAGGAAGCGTAGTTTGGCATGTAAGCTACATTTACAACATCAAGTTCTTTCTTTTCATCTTTTTTATCTTCTTTTCCGTCTGTTGCTTCTGTTTTTGTGTCTTCCTTTTTTGGTTCTTCAGAGCTTCCGCCACAGCCTGCTAACATAGACATTGCTGTTACTCCTACTAAAAGCATAGATAATAATTTCTTCTTCATTTTAAGTTCCTCCTTAAAAAATATAGTTTTTTATTCTCACTGGGCTTTTGCCCCTTTGTAAGTTCTGAGTTATTTTCTTACTTCCAGATATTCCTGATATACCTGTCCCCAAATATGGTTTTTCAGTTCAATAAATCTGTCACTCATCTTTGTTTCCTGGTCTCTTGGATACGGAATATCAATATCTACCACTTCTTTGATACGTCCCGGACGAGCACTCATAATCACAACTCTTGTAGCAAGGACAATGGCTTCTTCAATATCATGTGTAACGAAGAAGCATGTTTTGTTTTCTTCCTGCCATGCTTTCAAAAGCTCTGTCTGAAGCTGTGTTCTTGTCTGTGCATCCAAAGCTCCGAAAGGTTCGTCCATCAAAAGCACTTCCGGGTTCATTGCGTAAGCTCTTGCAATGGCAACACGCTGTTTCATACCACCGGATAATTCCTTTGGATAAGAGTCGGCAAATTTTTCCAGTTCAACCATTTTTAAATATTTCATTGCAATGGTATCGCATTCCTCTTTGGAAAGTCCTTTTAATTTCAAGCCAAACTCTACGTTTTTCTTTACAGTCAGCCATGGGAACAATGCGTACTGCTGGAAAACAACACCTCTGTCTGTTCCTGTTCCGCTGATTGGTTTTCCGTCTACTAAAATCTGTCCGCTGGTAGGCTCTAACAGCCCTGCAATAATATTTAATAATGTAGATTTACCGCAGCCGGATGGTCCGATTACACAAATAAATTCATTTTCTCTAATATCAAAATCCACACCGTTTAAAGCAACAACCTCACCGTTTCGTGTGTTGTATTTCTTTTCAACGCCCTGAATACTTACTTTTATATTTCCCTCTTTTCCTGCCATGATGTTAACTTCCTTTCAAAGTATTTAAGAACTTTCTCAGCCAGCATACCGATTACACCGATAATAATAATGTAGAGAAGCATTGGTGTTGTTTCATAGGAGTTTGCCAAGGATTTAATTCTCATACCAAGACCCGCAATCGCTCCTGTTGACTCTGCTGCAATCAATGTTGTAAGTGCTGTTGAAATACCAAGTCTTATTGCTGTAATAATGAATGGTGTTGTTGCCGGGAAGATAACCTTCACGAACAGATTTGCATCATTTGCACCTAACACTCTTGCCGCCTTAATCAGAGTTTCGTCTACGTTGATAACACCCTGGAAAATTGTAACTGTCATAATTAAGAAAGTTGCAAGACAGATAACAATAATCTGTGGTGTACGACCTACACCTACACCGATAACTACCAGCGGTACGTAAGCCAGTGGTGGAATGTTTCTGATAAACTGAATCCATGGCTCTAAGATAAATCTTACCGGACGATACCATGCCATCAAAAACGCTACCGGAACGGAAATTACAAAGCCAAGTAAAAATCCCCAAAATACAGAAATCAAACTGCTTGCAATATCTTCTAAAAGAATTCCTCTCTCTACCATGAGCCCAATGGATTGTAATACCTTAACCGCATTTGGAAAACATCTGGCAGTCTGTGGAGTAATTGATAAGATTGTCCACACCAGCATTGCTACTACAAATGAAATCAGTAGCCATATCCCTTTTGGTATTTTGCCTATGATGTCGGCTCCACCTTTACTTTTTTTCCCCATTTTAATCCTCCTGTTTCTCTTTGTTTCAGCATTTCGTACTAAAACTTATTTCTTATTCGTTATTATATGGTTATTATCCCCTATATGGGGTTAAAAATCAATACGATTTTACGCAAACGTTTGAGCTATTTGTATATTTTTTAACAAGCATTTCGCATTAAATTAGGAACTTTATTGCACAAACACAAAACAAGGCGTTTGGGTATTCATCACTTTTACCCAAAACGCCTTGTTTTAAAGGAAATCTATTTACATTTTTTTGTAACGTTCAATCATCTCTTCTAAGGATACCTGCTCAACAAGCGGAGCTTTTCCGAAAGAACCGAATTCTACAATTAAAGTTCCGATTGCTTCTTTTACACCTTTTTCAATCACTTCTACTAAAGCTGCTGTATCATCATCTTTTATTGTACCATACATAACTGTGTCCATAATCGGAGGAAGGAATGCTCTTGGGTCAAACTGGTCTTTCTTTTCCTCCAATAGCTGGTATACGCCTCCAATGGAAGCGCTGTCACGTTTGGAAGGATTGTTTTTAAAGAATTCCTTCATATTTCTTGTAACAGCTAAACGAATATCTGTATCTACATTGATTTTTCCGATACCGCAAGGAATTGCAGCCTTTAACTCATCGATAGAAATGCCGTAAGCATTCTGGATATTTCCGCCCAAAGCATTGATTTCATCTACAATGTATTTCGGCACTGTGGATGAACCATGAGATACCAGCACACCGAAAAGATTTTCGTGCATCATACATTCTTTAATTGCAATCGCAATTTCTTTTCTTAATTTTACATCTTTTCCTTTTGATGCTCCGTGCATAGTTCCGTAGGAAATTGCCAGTGCGTCACAGCCTGTCTTCTTAAAAAATTCTACTGCTTTTAATGGATTTGTATAAGTAGATGTTGAAGAAAATACGTGGTCTTCCACTCCTGCAAGCACGCCCAGTTCGCCTTCTACGGATACGCCTCTTGCATGAGCATACTTAACAACTTCTCTTGTAAGCTCAACGTTTTCATCAAACGGAAGGGAAGAACCGTCAATCATAACAGATGTATATCCCCCTTCAATGGCTGCTTTACAAGAGTCAAAGTTTTTACCGTGGTCTAAGTGGAGAACTACCGGAATAGGTGAGTCTTCCGCAAATTTTTTCACAGCATTTGCGATATTTTTTGCGCCAATTTTCTTATCTTCCAAAGTAGCGTTTAAGAAATCTGTTCTTCCGCCCATAAATCCGTTTGCTAAATCTGCGCCCTGTAAAATCGCTGCTGAACGGAACATTTCATGAACTTCAATGGCTGCTTTTGCCTGAGCAACTGCATTTACGTTAAATGCGCCCTGCGCAAAATGGTATTTGTCAACAGTTTCCAATAATGGTCTTAATGGTATTAATGGCATAATTTTTCTCCTTTTATCTCTCTATTTTCTTTCCTTTTACAAAAGTATCTACAATATTATAGCCTTCGTCTACAATAAGGATATCCGCATCTTTTCCGGCTTCCAAACTTCCGATTTTATCATCTACGCCTAAAAGCTTTGCAGGGTTCATTGTTAAGAGCGGAAGAACGTCTTCCATTTCTGCCCCTGTAAAATCAATCAGCCGTTTCAGCGCTGTTCCTGTTGTCAGGGTACTTCCTGCACGAACGCCGTTTGATTTCAATTTTGCATCTCCGTTCTCAACTACAACATCATTGACACCCAGCTTATATTCTCCGTCCGGAAGTCCTGCTGCCATAATAGAGTCTGTCACCGCAACGACTTTATCATATCCTTTTGCTTTTAAAAACAATCTTACACTGCCCGGATGCAAATGACGTCCGTCACAAATTGCTTCACAATAAATGTCAGACTCTAAAGCCGCTCCCATCATAGACGGAAAATGCTGATGGAATAATTTCATGGCATTACAGGTATGCGTACATGCAGCCGCTCCGTTTTCAATACATTTCATAGCTGTTTCATAATCTGCTCCGGAATGTCCGATTGCAACGGTAATTCCCAATTTTTTCATTTCCGGTACAGCTTCGGGGAATACCTTCTACTTCCGGTGAAACTGTAATGTAGCGAATATTTCCTTCCGCTTCTTCCTGATATTCTTTTAAAAGCTCCATATCTGCTTTTCTTAACAGCTCTTCCGGCATAGCGCCTTTAAATTCTACGGAAAGAAACGGTCCTTCTAAATGGATACCCAAAAGATTTGCACAATTTGCGTGCTCTTTTTGATGTTTTAACGCTTCATGAATAGATTTTATTGTCTGCTCTTTTGTATCTGTTAAAATAGAACAAAGCCACGAAGTTGTCCCCTGAAGTGCAAAGAAATGACCGATTTTTTCAAAATCATCCTTCAGCGCATCATTTACGTCTACGCCGCAGCCTCCATGGGTATGCACATCAATAAATCCCGGTATTACGGATTTTCCGGAAGCATCGTAAATATTTCCTTGTCTTTCTCCCTGTCCCGGACTGCAGATTTCGCAAATTTTCCCATCTTCTATACACAAATCTTTTCTTTCCATACGGCGTTTTTCATAGTGATATACATAACCGTTGGTAATCCAAGTTTTCATAATTATTTTCCACCTTTCTGCGAAAGGCACCGATGGGGTCATGAAACCCGTCGGCTAACTTCCGCTTTTTAATTTATCTTCCTTCTGATATTATCTTTTTGATAAGACTGACACACTACAGAACACGTGGAGGTGAGTGGCGGGGCTGTATAGCGGCGACCTCGCATAATTATATGTTGTCGGTCATCCGTTAAGGCATCAATGAATGGCGCATAACAGTAGCCCGTAAACTTATCTCTTCCAAAGTCGACTCGATTTTGCCGGATGACCAGTCACTGTCAGTTTTATTACTACAAAATCAGGAGGTTATTTTATTGTCTTTTAAAATCTTTCGTAAAAATTGCTGTGGACTTGATGTCCACAAAACCTGGATTTATGCCTGCATCGGTATTACCGATACAAACGGCAGAACTACTTATAAGCAAACTCGTTTCTCATCCTTTTCTAAAGGATTAAAGGAACTGTCTACATGGCTTGCGAAATATCAATGTACTGAAGTTTGTATGGAATCTACCGGCAAGTATTGGATCCCTGTTTTTAATGTTCTTGAGAAAGAAGATGTCTCTGTCATTCTTTCTCACCCTAAATATACTAAACCACAAAAAGGAAATAAGACTGACCGTAAGGATGCTAAATGGATCTGCGATTTATTCATGTGTGATATGGTGAAACCTTCCTTTATTCCACCTGCTGACATCCGTCACTTAAGAGATTTGGTAAGATACCGTTTCAAACTCATCTGTATGATTACTGGTGAAAAGAATCGTGCACAAAACTGTCTTACTGTATCTAACCTTAAGCTTGACGATGTATTCAGTGATGTGTTTGGAAAGTCTTCCCGTTCAATTACTGAATATATTCTGAAACATCCAGGGGATTTATTTGATGTGACTCCTTTTGTGGACAGACGTTGTAAGACGCCAATCGAAGAAATTCAGGCTGCTGTTGATGGAGCTATTTCTCCTGAACAGGCCGTAAAACTTCGTCAGTGTCTCAATCACATCGATGAATTAGAAAAGCATCTTGAAGAAATAGAACAGGAAATCCTTCGTCTCTCTGATAAATATCAGGCTGCTCTTGATCTGATCCGCACAGTTCCTGGATTTGACAAAAATCCTATGACTGCCATCCAAGTCCTTTCTGAAATCGGTGGTGATATGTCTGTTTTCCCCTCAGCAAAGCACCTCGTTTCATGGGCAGGATGTTGTCCGCGCAATGACCAAAGCAACAAAAAAATCAAATCAACTCGAATTTCCCGTGCTGGTTCTTATTTTAAACCAGTTCTGGTACAAGTTGCAAATGGTTTATTACGTTCTAAGAAACATCTGGAAATAACGGACCGCTATAAACGTATAAAAGCACGTCGTGGTCACAAGAAAGCCATTATTGCCATCTGCCGTATGCTCCTGACCGCTATCTGGCACATACTCTCAGATTTAAAACCTTATACAGCGGAAGGCTTTCGTGAATCACGTCCTGTGAACGAATCAAAAGTACTGACTACCTCACAGGCTCTTAATTTATTAAAACAACGTGGGTATATTATCAAAGATGATCTCGCACCTGCCATGAATTAAGTGTCGTGTCTATATTTACTTTTTTTGAAACCACCCTAAGGATGGTTTGTTTGCCATACAATTTTATTTTTCTCTAACCACTATCTCTTTGTTTCAAACTTATCCCTCCAATGCAGCCACAAACTCTGTGATTTTCAGATTGATATCAGGATGATTTGTCAGCAGAGATACCGGAAAGTCTGATGTTGCTTCTCCGTAAGCCGTTCTTCTTACCACAGCTCTGTGCCAGTTTCTGAAGCATCCCAGACGAATTTTTCTGGCATGAGCAATTTCGTAAATACCGATGGTTACGCAATATTTTGGCATATCCTCCAATGCTCCGTTAAAATCGCCAATGGCATTTGCCGTTCTTGTTTCCTTTGTAATATCTAAAACTCTTGTTTTCTGAGCCAGAAATTCTTCGTTGCTTAAAGAAGGGTCTGCTTCATTAAAGGCAACATGTCCGTTAATACCAATACCGCCGAAGCAGATATCTACACCGCCCAGTTTTTCAATCAACTGTGGAATATATTCTACATTTTCCGGGTCAGGAAATACTCTCTGTTCTTCCGGCATAACTAATTCCGGAGCAATCTTGCTATATACTGTTCTGTTCATAAAGCCACGGAAGCTTAACGGATGTGTTTCCGGAACCCATTTTTTATCATCGTCAAGATACTCGTCCATATTGATAAACCATACATTTTTCAGGCTGATTTTTTCCTGATTTACCATTTCCACAAAATAAGGATACTGTCCTACCGGACCTACCGGGCAGATAAATACTGTTTTCTTGCCTTCCGCATTATTTTTCTTGATTTCTTCTGCCATTTCCACTGCCATAGAGCGAAATACCGCCGCATTGTCTTCCATTACGATTACCGGCAGCTTTGCTCCTTTGTTTAAAAGCTCCTCCTTTGTGTAAGTGTAATATTCATGTTTCGTCATCTTAAACAATCCTCCCTTGTTTTTGCATTGTCAATCCTTTCATATCTAAGATTATACGATAAGTATTTTTCATTTTCAACAAACCTTTCTCAAATATTGCGTTTTTTTCTACTCAATTTATGCAAACGTTATCCTAAATTTCATTGTTTTTATTCGTCATTTCGGTTATAATATATCCATATAGCACTATTGTATTGTGAGGTTTTAATATGACACTAAAAGAAATTGCAAAAGAAGCCAACGTTTCTATTTCAACTGTTTCCAGAGTCATCAATCAAAAAAACACAAAGGCTGCCAGCCCGGAGGTGCAGGAACGCATCTGGAACATTGTAAGAAAAAGCGGATATACGCCTAATTCTACTGCCCGTGCCTTAAAACTTGGGTCAACAACTCCCCCTGTGGAAATGCCGGCACGTACCATAGCCTGTATTTATGCAAGAGGCGACTCTGCTGTTTCAGACCTTTTCTTTTCCCATATTGCAAAGGCCATTGAACAGGAGGCTTTCAAAAGCAACTTTTTCATCAAACATTCTTTTACCGCCTTGGATTTGGAAAATCCTGACGTAACCCTCAGAATTGCCAACTCCCCCGTGGATGGAGCTGTTATTTTAGGACGATATGATGAACGTATTTTGAAACTTTTTACGAAAAATTATAAGCATATTATCTATGCGGGGCTCAATCCTATGGAAGATAAATATGATCAGGTTGTATGTGACGGAAAAGAAATTGCCTTCAGCGCTGTTTCTTACCTTCATGAATTAGGTCACACAAAAATCGGTTATATCGGAGAGCAGAATAACGAAATCCGCTACACTGCATTTAAAGATGCCTTAAACACTCTGGGATTGCCCTTTTCACAGAGAAATGCAGCCAATGTAAAGCTTTCTCACGAGGGCGGTTATCAGGGAGCTCTTCATTTAATCAATGCAAAAGCTGATATTACTGCTGTTTTTTGCGCAAATGATAACACTGCCATTGGTGCAATCCGTGCATTTCGGGAGCATGGCTACCGTATTCCCGAAGATATTTCTGTAATTGGTGTAGATGACATTGAAACAGCTCAATATCTTTCACCAATGCTTACCACCGTCCATATTCCATTAGAAGAAATGGGCAGAATGACAGCAAAAATTCTTATTGACCGCATCACCGGCGGACACCGTATTCCTTTAAAAACAGTGCTGCCTTATTACATAGCCAAAAGGGATACCTGCGGCAAAGTGCCGAGAAACCGAAAATAACATCAGGAGGACTTTATTATGAAAAAAGCACTTTATTTTGACTGTGCATCAGGAATTAGCGGAGATATGTCTGTGGCTTCTTTGCTTGATTTGGGTGCGGATAAAAAAATGCTTTTAGACACCTTAGACAGCTTAAACCTTTCCGGATATAAAATTGAAATTTCAGAAGTTGAAAAATCAGGGATTTGTGCCTGTGACTTCAACGTTTTGTTAGATAAAGAACACGAAAATCACGACCATGATATGGAATATCTCCATGGCAAAAACTGTGAACACAACCATATAGAGCATGAGCATAAAGATGCGCACCAGCACAATACTCATACACATCACCATGAGCATCGAAGCTTACCTGACATTCTCTCTATTTTAGAAAACAGCAGTATGACATCAGGTGCAAAAGCCATGGCTTCTAAAATTTTTGAAATTCTTGCTGAAGGAGAAGCCCGTGCTCATCGTGTTCCAAAAGAACAGGTACATTTTCACGAAGTAGGAGCCGTAGACTCTATTGTTGATATTGCCGCATTTGCAATCTGCATGGATTTTCTGGGATATGAGGAAGTTTTCCTGCCTGTATTAAGAGAAGGGCAGGGTACAATCCGATGTCAGCATGGTATTCTTCCTATTCCTGTTCCTGCTACTTCCAATATTGTATGTGCACATAAGCTTCCACTTTCCATTGTGCCTGTACAGGGAGAATTGGTAACACCTACCGGAGCTGCCATTGCCGCTGCCATTGCAACTTCCTTTACTCTGCCGGAAACCTTTCAGATTAATAAAATCGGCGTCGGCGCAGGAAAAAGAAACTATGAGGTTCCGGGAATTTTGCGGGTGATGGAAATTCAGTATTGTTAGAAAAAATAATAATCTCCAATGGAAATAAATGTCTCCAAACATTAAATTCCATTGAAGATTATTATTAAATGTATACTTACGTATTTATTTCTTCTCGTAAGTTAAAAATTCATACTCAATATCAAAATAGGTCTGTTCCTCGCTTCTTTCTGTCACCTTCCACTCCGGCATTTCGTCTAAATTAGGGAAGAAGGTATCTGCCTCATAAGCAAAATCTATTTTTGTCACATGGGCTTTATCACAATATGGTAAAAATTGTTTATAAATACTGTCTCCACCAATTACATATACATCCTCTGTATCATATTTTTTTACTTCTTCTAAAACTTCTTCTACACTGTGAAGAACAATGGCATCTTTCACTTTATAGTTTTTATCTCTTGTAAGTACAATATTTACTCTGTTTTTTAAAGGAAGTCCGTTAGGAAATGTTTCCAATGTCTTTCTTCCTAAGATAACCACTTTTCCTGTTGTTGTTGTACGGAAAAATTTCATATCTGCCGGAATACTCACCAAAAGCTTATTATCTTTTCCTATTCCCCAGTTTGCATCTGCTGCTACAATTAAATTCATTCTCTTTTCCTCCTTATACTGCAATCGGTATATCTTTAATCTGTGGTCCTGCCTGATAATTTTCCACAATTAAATCATCTGTGGTAAACTGGTAAAAATCTTTCACTTCCGGATTGAGCCAAACCTTTGGCGCCGGAAATATCTCTCTTTTAATCAGTTCTTTAATAACCGGCACATGTCTGTCATAAATATGTGCATCTGCAATCACATGAACCAATTCTCCCGGTATCATATCATTTACCTGTGCCACCATCATTAACAAAATCGCATACTGGCATACATTCCAGTTATTCGCTGCCAGAATATCCTGTGACCGCTGGTTCAGCACTCCGTTCAGCACCAGCTTTTCACTGTTTTTCTCTTTTGTTACATTATAGGTCATACTATAACAACATGGGTCTAATGCACCGCTATGAAGATATTCAAACTGATACAGATTTGTCATAATTCTCCTGCTGTATGGATTTTCTTTCAGTTGTTTTAATACATAATCCATCTGGTCTACTTCTTCACCTTTGTAGAGAAACTTTCTGCCCACTACATCTCCATAGCAAGTACCGATAGAACCATCTTCATCTGCCCACGCATCCCATATATGCCCGTTTAAATCATGAATATTATTGGATTTTCTCTGGTAAATCCAAAGGATTTCGTCCATACAGGTTTTCAGAGCTGTTTTTCTCAGTGTCAATGCCGGAAATTCTTTCCGCAAATCATAACGATTTACCACGCCAAATCTCTTAATTGTATATGCGTATTCTCCTGTATCTTCCCATTTTGGTCTTACCTTTTCTCCTTGGGTATCTGTGCCGTTTTCCAAAATATCCTGACACATCCGGATAAATAAATCATCTGCTAAACTCATGAATTTTTCCTTTCTTCCGCATTTTATATATTGATTATACTCTATCTTTCTCTGTCTTCCAACAAAAAAACTTTCACGGCTCTACTGTTTTCCATCTTTGATAAACGCAATTAACTTTTCTACATCATCAAATTCATCATAATCTCCCATAATTCCTTCACGATGATATACAATACCATTTTTCTCATTGCGCTCTAAACAATCTAACAACATTTTTTCTCCATATCTTTTCGCAAATAGCGTAAAACCATACGGCTTTATTTTTGATAATAAACCCTTTCTGCACTTTTCACTACAACGATAACAATGCGTTTGACCTTTTTCTATGGAGCATTTTCTATTTTCACACCATTCTACGTCAGGACATTGTCCTGAATTACACCCCTGACAAATTATATTTTCGGAGCATAAACAACATGCAAGTCCGCATCTTGCAATTCCTAATTCCCGTTTCACAATATTCCTCCTATAATTGTCCCCTCTGTATAACATCACATTCTGCCATATAGATATTCTATCAGAAACCGCTTCTGCTTTCCACACATTTTCATCGGCACTTTACAAATCCGAAAAAAAGTGATACTCTTTAAAAATCTTTATGAAAGGAGTTTTTTCATGAAAAAATTTATAATCTATTGCCTAAAACCCTTGTCCTTTCTGCCTGCACTTGCTGTTATGTATATGATTTTCAGCTTTTCCGGTCAAACCGGTACAGAGTCCGGAAGCCTAAGTCATGAAATCAGTTATCAGATTGTATCAGTTGCAGATAAGGTTTTAAATAAAAATCTGACAGAAAACGAAAAACAAATATACACGGATAGAATTGAACACCCTGTAAGAAAGCTTGCTCACATGACAGAATACTGTATTCTGGCTCTTTGTATTTCTTTTCCTCTCTATGTATATGGTGTAAGAGGTTTTCTCCTTTTCCTGTTAGCAGGACTGTTTTGCATGGGATTTGCCTGCACAGATGAATTTCATCAATCCTTTGTAGCAGGTCGCGGACCTTCCAAAAAAGATGTGCTAATTGACAGTACAGGAGTTTTTATCGGCATTCTGGCAGTACAGATTTTCTGTCATGGATTTTTACGTTCAAAAAAACACAAATAAAGGCAAAAGGGATTTCTTGCAAATTATTGCGCCAGTCCCTTTCCATTATTTCTAAAATACATTTCTTACATATTAAATAAATCTGCATGTGTTCCCGTATCAATTAACGTGAGTGTCAAAATGTCATTCTCAATCAGATAAATAAGCAACCAATCTGGTTGTATATGACATTCACGAAAATTTTTATATTTTCCTTTCAATTCATGGTCATGATATTTTTTATCAAGTTCTCCTCCACTTTGGAGTATATTTACTACTTCTTCTAACAGATGAATATTTAATCCTCTCTTTTTTGCAAGTTTTAAACTCTTTTTAAACTTGCCTGTTAAAATCAAGTCATACATCATATATCTATATCCTCTAATGCTTCAGAGAAACTTGAATATTTTTTTGTATTTGGATTTCTGCTCAATTTTTCTGCTTCTTCCATAGCCTCAATCACTTCCGGTTTATATTGGGGATATTTTACTTGAAATGGCAAGCCTCCCTGCAAAACAACCTGTTTCAAAAAAATATTTACTGCACTACTCAAGTCAAGTCCTAGCTCATTTAACAGCTCTGTTGCTGCCTGTTTTGTATTACTATCTATTCGGATACTGGTTGTAACATTTTTCATAATCAATTCACTCCTCTCTTTATATCAAATATATTATTACATACTAAATACATTGTCAACAATATCAAGCATTTTATTGTTACATAAAAAAGCTGTTGTAAGAAACATATATCTTATATATTTCCTACAACAGCCCTATTCTTTTACCACCTTACAGAAACATCTCCCGAAGGAAATATTTCTTCTTTATTTTTCTCATTGATTGCCAGCAGTCTTCCGTCAGCAAGTATTTCTTTAGCAAGTACTTCCCGTTTGGTTTCTCCAAAAGTAATCTGGATTTTCTTCCCCGGAACAATATTTCTGCTAATGTATTCTTGAGGAATTCCTGTTTTTTCCGTTTCCTCAAGCAATCGATTAACAATTTCTCCTACCAATCGGTTTTTATCAACCTTCTGGTTAGCGAACAAAATTGCTCCTGCTTTTTCCTTTAGCTCTTTCGGAAATCCTCCTGCGGGTTCATATAAATTCAATCCTATTCCCACAACTACAAATTCAATGTCTCCTGTTTCAAAATCTGTCACTGCCTCTGTGAGAATTCCGCATACTTTTTTATTTTCCAAATATAAATCATTTACCCATTTAATTCCCAGTGAAACGCCACAGCAGTTTTCCACTGCCTTGCAAACAGCTACCGCTGCTGCTGCTGTAATTTCCAGACTTTTCTGCGCTGTTTTTCTGGGATATAAAAGAATACTCAGGTACAGCCCGCTGTCTTTGGGAGAATAAAATTTTCTTCCTTTTCTTCCCTTGCCCTCCGTTTGAAGCTGTGCTGCCACCACTGAACCATGGGGAAGCTTTTTTTCCACTGCCAACTGCTTCATGCGTTGATTGGTAGAGGCGGTTTCTTTCCATACCTCCACCAGCACATCTGCATTTTTCAGCTGTAACCGAACAGCTTCTTCTGACAGAATATTATTGTCTTCTTCCAGCAAATAGCCTTTATTGGTTACTGCTGTAATGGAATATCCTTCCTCCTGAAGGCTTTTCATTCCTTTCCATACAGCAGTTCTGGAAACCTCCAGCATTTTTGCCAGCTCATTTCCTGACAAATATTTTCCTCTATTTTGTTCTAAAAGCTCCAGAAGTCTTGATTTTGTAGACATCACATTCCCTATCTTTCTTCACGGAAATAATTAACACCACAGGATTTTGGCTGAGAATTCTCCTTTGAAGAACGCATAGAAGTAATAATCAGCACTAAAATTGTCATGATAAACGGTATCATATCGAAAACAGAGCTTGGGATAACCTGTGGCACATAGTATTTCAATACACTAAATCCACCGAATACCACTGCTGCAATAATTGCTTTATTTGGGTCCCACATAGCAAAAATAACGAGAGCTACTGCAATCCAGCCTAAACCGTTTACACAGCTTGTTACCCATACACCATTACAGATAATCATAGAGCAGTATGCGCCTCCTATGGCACAGATACCGCCGCCCAGCATCAGATTGATGTATTTTAATTTTGTTACCGGAATTCCTGCTGCATCTGCTGCTGCCGGATTTTCTCCAATAGCACGGATATTTAAACCTGCTTTTGTTTTATGGAGATAAATAGCAGCTAAAATAGCAACCACAATTCCGATATAAACAAAAATATTATAGTTAAAAAACATTTTTCCAATAACCGGAATATCGGTAAGTACCGGAATTTCTACTTTGCCAAGGCTTTCCAAAATGTTTTCCGGAAGCTTTAAAGATGTGCTTCCACTTTTTTCTCTTACAAAATCTCCTACAAAATTACTAAATCCAATTCCAAAAACAGTAAGGGTAAGACCTGTAACATTCTGATCTGCCATGAAAGTTACTGTAAGAACCGCATAAATCAGAGCAGAAAGCATTCCTGCTACAAAAGCTGCCACAAGAGCGAAAAACAAGTTGTCTGTCCAATAACCTACTACAAATCCGGCTACAGCTCCTATAGACATCATTCCTTCTACACCCAGATTTAAGTGTCCTGCTTTTTCATTGATAATTTCACCTACAATGCCGAATAAAATAGGAGTTCCTGCCAATACCGCGGCCACAAAAAAGTTTACAAAAAAATCCATTATGCTTTTCCTCCCTTCTTACGTGTGACAAATTTATAGCGTACAAAAAATTCACATCCAAGTACAAAGAAAAGTATAATTCCCTGAAGAACGTCTGCTGAATATGCAGATAACCCGTGAGCAGACTGCATAACCGTGCTTCCTTTTTCCAGCACTGCAAATAAGAAGGATACCACTAAAATACCCACCGGATTTAACTGTGCCAGCCACGCTACAATAATAGCTGTAAACCCTACACCGCCGGCTACGGAAGTTGTCAGTGTCAAATCAGAACCACTTGCCTGTACCATACCGGCAATACCACAGATACCTCCGGAAAACGCCATGGTACGAAGTACAATTTTCTTATAATTCATACCTGCATAATTAGCAGTTGCACGGCTTTCCCCAACTACACTGATTTCATATCCCTGTTTTGTATATTTCAGATAAATATAAACAATCACAACTAAAATCAACCCAATCAGCCAGCCCGCATGAACACCAAAAATTTTATCAAGCTGTGCAGCTTTTCCGAATTTCGCAATTTTCGGAAATCCTGAAGAATTTGGGTCCTGCCACGGGCCGTCACGCAAAAAGGAGATTAAATACAATGCAATATAGTTCAGCATCAAAGTAAATAATGTTTCATTTGTATTAAATTTGGCTTTGAAAAATGCAGGGATAAGTCCCCATAGTGCACCGCCCAGCATACCTGCAAGGAACATGCAAATCATCAAAAGCCAATGCGGAAAATCCCAGCAAAACAGAGCAAAATAGGTAGCAAAAATTGCTCCCATAATAATCTGTCCTTCTGCACCGATATTCCAGAAACGCATTTTAAACGCCAAAGTAATACCCAATGCCGGAATTAAGAGCGGTACCATAAGCTTAATGGTAGCCTGAAATGCCATGGTACTGCGGAACGCTCCCGAAACAATGGTTCCGTATACGGAAAACGGATTATATCCAATAAAAAGGATGAACAAACCGCCTGCTACAATAGCTAATAATACAGAAAGCAAACGAAGGCGCATAATCTGATTGTGAGTTCTCTCGCTTCTTTTTTCAATACGAATGAGAGGCTCTTTTTTCTTCATATTTTCCATTTTATGCATCCCCCTTCTTCTTACCAGCCATCATAAGGCCCAGTTCTTCTTTTGTTGTGCTCTTGGCATCTACAACACCAATTGCTTCTCCATGACACATAACCATAATTCTGTCAGAAATCTGTAAAAGAACGTCTAAGTCTTCACCAATAAACAGCACTGCAACACCTTTTTTCTTCTGCTCATTTAACAAATCATAAATAGTATAAGAAGAATTGATATCTAAACCACGTACTGGATATGCTGTTACCAATACAGAAGGATTGGACTCAATTTCCCTTCCCAGCAGAACCTTCTGTACATTACCACCGGACATAAGACGAACCGGCGTATCTACGCTTGGTGTTACTACACCTAGTTTTTCAACTAAGTCTTCTGCCATCTTTCTTGCCGGCTTTCTGTCTATGAAAATTCCCTTTGTTTTATCGTAGGTCTTCAATAAAATATTGTCTACCATTCCCATAGAAGCTACAAGCCCCATACCAAGACGGTCTTCTGGAACAAAGCCCAGACTGATACCCAGATTTGCAATCTCTCTCGGTGTTTTTCCTACAATATTTTCCTTGTTATGTAAAATTGCTCCTGCCTGTACCGGAATAAGTCCTGCAATACTCTCGCAGAGTTCTTTCTGTCCGCTTCCAGCTACACCGGCAACGCCCAAAATTTCCCCAGCTTTAATTTCCAGATTTAAGTCTTTAACAGCCATATTTCCATCAGCTGCCTTTACCGATAAGTCTACAATTTTCAGTCGAGTAAATACATCTTCACACTGCGGTCTTTGAATTTCCAGAGTTACCGGACGTCCTACCATCAGCTCTGTCAGCTGTTTTTCGTTGGTTTCACTGGTATTTACCGTTTCCACACTCTGTCCTTTTCTTAAAATTGTAACTCTGTCACTGATTTCCATAACCTCATTCAGCTTATGAGTGATAATAATAATGGCGCTTCCCTGTTCTTTCATTTTTCGCAAAATGCGGAACAGCTTCTTTGTTTCCTGTGGTGTAAGTACAGCAGTAGGCTCATCTAAAATCAAAATATCTGCATTTCTATACAGAACTTTTAAAATTTCAACTGTCTGTTTTTCACTGACTGACATATTATATATTTTTTTCTCAGGCTCTACTTCAAGTCCGTATTTTTCTGTCAGTTTTGTCAATTTTTCCTTTAATTCTTTTGGCTTTACTCTTTTCCCTTCCATTCCCATGGCAACATTATCCATGGCTGAAAAAACATCCACCAGCTTAAAATGCTGATGTATCATACCAATCCCCAATTTTCCCGCATCGATTGGGGAATTGATGGTTACTTCTCTGCCGTTGATTTTAATAGTTCCCTCGTCCGGATGATAAATACCGGAAATCATATTCATCAACGTTGTTTTTCCTGAACCATTTTCTCCAAGCAATGCCAGAATTTCTCCTCTGCGAACTTCAAGATTGATGTGGTCATTGGCAACCACACTTCCAAAGGTCTTTGTAATACCCTGAAGCTCGATGGCTTTCTCCTTCTTATCTAAAGCCAACTTGTTCACCTCTCATTTCCTTTCTTCTGTCTGTCAAAGCACTGGATATTGTATCATAGTTTATTTCTATTTTCCATATTCATATTCAAAAGAAGCTGCTTTTGTTTCAAAATCAAAGAGTGTTCTCCCCGATTTCATAAATTTATACTGTGCATGACAGGTGACGCTTTCTCGGATATGTCTTACCATGCTTCCATTTACAGGCGCTTGAAGTTTGTATCCTATATCTTCTAAAAGCTTTGCCTCCAGTTTTAGACCTCTTTGCACCACCTTCACTGTTCTGTTTTTTATCTCGGCAGCTCTTGCACCTAAATAAGTTGCAATTCTATATTCTTTTCCTTTCCATAAGACCACACCTATAATTCCCGTAAAATGTATACCAAACATGGGGATATCCGCCACTGCCAACATAAGAGAGCCATCTTGAAAAAAGCACTGTGTCCACGCATATTCACCGGGAAAAGAACGTCCCTCATCTCCTTCCCAGTAACCCAAACCATCTGAGAAAATATATTTCTTCTTATTTACAATTATTTTTCCATTTACCAAATGTCTCATGCTCCAGACCTGATGTCTACATTCCATAAACGGTATACAGGCAAACAATCCCATAATATTGTATTTTAGAGGCGACATCTGACTGAATTTCAATACCCCTTTTATTTTCAAACCGCCTTCATCGATATTCAGCCAAACACCTTTTTGTCCAAATTGATTTTTTCCTATCCATAAGTTTCTTCTCCTTTTGCAGCATCTTTCTGAAGAAAAAGAAATTTTTTGCACTTCTGTGTCTGTAATAATTTGGATAGAACAGGTTCTCCCCTTTTCCTCCTCTTGATGAATTGACGGTATAATTGCAAAGGTTTGTGTATCATACTGGCACTTAAAATACCAGCCGTAAAAGAGATTGCGCAACAGCGTAATCTCCGCGCGCGAGCGGTTCACAAAGTGATAATTTCATCTCCGCGAGCTGTGCATCTTTGCGGAGCATTTGTTATTACATAGGACGCAATTTCCTATGTAATAACAAAGCTCTTCATAATGTTCCTCCGTGAAAAAATAATACTTTATTTTCCCAAAAAGAACAAAGAACTATTCATGAAAAGCTTTTTTATTATCTTAAATAATTATTCCTTCCAAATGGTATATTTCATGCTGGCAAATCTGTGCTGTCCAACCTGTCAGCTTCTGATTTGTGTTTTCTTATTTCCAATTTTTCCATGTATCCGGCACATATCCTACGGTTGCCTGCTTACCGTTTCTCACAACAGGAAGCTTTATTACCTTCTGATTTTCCAGAACCTTTTCCATTCTGTCTTCCTCGGCAATATACTTAATCAATGCCAGCACATCTTTATCCTCACACTCCTTATCCATCAAAGCTTCCAATCCTCCCACTGCTTGACAAACAGCTTGCAGTTCACCTTTACTCATACCTTTTTCTTTCATGTCGATAAATTGATATTTTATTCCACGTTCTTTAAAATAACGCTCTGCTTTTTTCGAGTCGAAGGATTTCTTTGTACCAAAAATTTGTATATTCATTTTTACCTCTTTCCTTTTCCAACACAATAATTACCATAGATGACTGCCACAACACTATACAAAATTCCGGCAACCGGCCAAATCACCCACGTAATGCCCCATTTCATCGTAATAAAACTAACGAAAAGATACACGGCTGTGACAATAGGCCAATAAATATTCCCAATACTTTTTTCTCTCTGCTTGGCAATCCGTGTATAATCTCCTTCTTCTAATAAGACCTGATATCCATCCCAGATAATCGATGTTCTAACAATAAAAAATACGCCTATGGATACCAGTATCAATAAAATACCTACCGCCATTACAGTCAGAAAATCATCATCTCCGTAAAAAAGCTGTACAAGAAAAATCGGAACACAGGAAATAATGCAAAGCACTACACCCATTGAAAATTCCATGATATGTGACTTTTCATATTTTTTCATTTTGTCACGAACCATACCGTCAATTCCATATTCTGTGTCCAATGGTTCTTTTTCTAAAAATTGATAGGGAGCGCCCTTGTGTCCATTAATAATAAAAATGACAACTGCTGACGCTACTATGCAAAACATTACAATCAGCCCTACCATTGCCCCTTGGTCTTCTGTGAGAGGAATTTTTTTCATTTCTCCTGCTACACTCAAATAAATCAATAAAATGGGGGATAAAATACAAAGCATAACTCCTGTTGCAATAGAAACCGAGCTTTTCTTACAATGCTCTAAATACTCATTTGCCGTCTCCAGAGATACTTTTATTAAAACTTCTCCCTTACTGCTTTCCAACGGTTCAGCTTCTTCTAAAGGATTTACTGTACAAGGCAGCTCTTCCATATCATCACGAAGCAGATAATCCGTACTTACATGAAATACTTCTGAAAGTTTTAAAATTCTGTTCATATCCGGAACTGACTGTGCGCCTTCCCACTTTGATATGGATTGACGGCTGACGCCCATTTTTTCTGCAAGCTCTTCTTGCGACCAGCCCGCCTTTTTCCTCAAATTTACAATTTTATCTGCTAATATCATATTCTTCCTCCTTTACAGTCCTTCTTTTTTATCTTAACAGACTTTTGATAGGAAAAATATACAAAATTTTGTGGTTGCATACCACCAACTATGCTTTACAATTACGCAACTGACTGTATTTGTACGAAAAAATCACATTTTTAATCCGCATCTTCTTCCAAAGCTTCGATGAAAAAGCTCACCGGACGAAATCCATCATTGCAGGAAATCATCGCAGATTTTTTATTTTTCATCCAGCCATTATAAATATTTTCTCCTCCGTGTGCCAGTGTCATGACAAAAGGAGATATACTATCCCATGCACTGTCACAAAAATTATCCGGCTTCTTCCAGCCATTGGCAATAAAAATCTGTCCTTCTTCCATATCGCAGGCATGAGAAATGGGGTTCTCATATTGTTCCATCAGGTCTTTGTAACAGGAAATTCTCTTTACTGTAATTCTGCATTTTTTCATAATTTCCTCACTAATTTACAGATAGTCTCCACATGTGTCGTTACTACTATCGGAACACATTTTATCAACCTCGTTGCTGTCATGTGAACACAATTCGTCAGTCCTATGTCGTCCTCTTGCATTTTTTCTTTGTGGTTTAAATTTAGCACCATCTACGCTATTCTTCAAGCCCGTTTTATAAACAAAAGTCAACTGTGCAGGGTCAACATTTCCGTTTTCATCAAGTCCACCTACAATTACTTTTTCAACAATGCTTTCAAACACATAGCGGTCAAATTTATCAAGAACTTCATTCTGTTCTAAAGTTTTCTTAAACTCTTTCAAACGTTTTTTTATGTCCTTTTCATTATCAGATGTTTCTTGTAATTTCTGTCTTTCTTCAACAAGCTGTTCTTGTTTACTTACTAAGTCAGCATATTTGCTTTCGTAGGTTTCCTTATCAATAATTTCTTCCAGACGCATATCCACAAGTTTACTCTTTTTCTTCTCTAATGCGTCTATCTCTTTTTCTGCTTTTGCAAGTTGTTTCGGCACCGCACTACTACTAAGCGTATCGTCCATTCTCTGCAAAAATTCTTCCAGAACATCTTTATTATCATCACACAATAAACGATAACTTTCTACAAACGCTTCTTCAATAGCTGTTTCTGGAATACCTTTGCTATGCTTACAGAATTTTTTGCCTTTCTTCGTAGCCGTTACACATTGCCATATAACCTTGCTGTACTGTGAACTACTATGCCAATTACGCCTTGTTAAAGTACCACCGCAGAAACCACATTCCAGCATACAACTGAAAGCATATTTTCTACTATATTTTTCTCTCTTTGTGTTACCCTCTCCAATCTTTCCTCTATTGACATTTCTTCTGGCAAGAATTTCTTGTGCCTTTTCAAAAACTTCTTCGCTAATAATCGGTTCGTGATGATTTCGAATATAGAATTTATCTTCTTCTCCAAAATTTTCCAATCTCCGCTTTGAAATCGGGTCTACTGTAAAAGTTTTTCCTAACAATAAATCGCCTTTATATTTCTCATTCTTGATAATGCCAATGACCGTTGATTGTACCCAGATAGAATTTCCGTACTTTGTTCTATATCCCAAATTTTCAAGTTCATGTGCAATAACAGAACCACCAGCACCTTCAATATACCGATTGAAAATATAACGTACAATTTCTGCTTCTTCTTCGTTTACAGTAATTGTTTTTGTGTCTTTGTGATAATCATATCCAAGACAACCTTGAAAGCCAACCAGTTCTCCCCGTTTCATTTTCATTTTCAAACCTTTTTTTACATTAGCAGATATATTTTCAACCTCCTGCTGTGCCACAGAACTAAGTACAACTAAAAGCAATTCTCCGTCCATAGTTAAAGTATTAATTTTCTCATCTTCAAAAAATACTGCAATATTCCGTTCCTTTAGCATACGGACATATTTTAAAGTGTCTAGCGTATTTCTTGCAAATCTGGAAATAGATTTTGTAATAACCATATCAATTTCTCCATTCATACAATCATTTATCATACGCTGGAAATCTTCTCTTTTAGCCACTTGTGTACCTGTGATTGCTTCATCAGCATATATGTCTGCAAGTACCCACTCTTTATTTTTCTTAATCAGGTCTGTATAATAAGCCACCTGCGACTTATAACTGTTTAGCTGGTCTTCACTATCTGTACTAACCCTGCAATATGCACCAACACGCATAAGTTCAATCATTTTTCCTCTTGTACGAATTTGCAAATCATTTCTTGCTTTTATTACTTCTACTTCTTTCACGAAACCACTCCTTTTATATTTGTCGTTTTGTATTCCTTTTGTAGTGTTATTATACAATATTCAAATATACAATTCAAGCGGTTATATTTGAAACGATTTTATAATCTTGCATAAGTTTTGATTTTACTAAAGCATATTCTTTTTCAGAAATCATTTTACGGGCAAGAAGTTGGTTCAACATGGCAATCTGCATACTATATCGTATTAGTTTTTTATCCATATAAATTCCCCCTTGCTTGTAATTTCTAAGCAGGCAGACGGCTTTGGAAAGCTCCGTTAGTATCTCAACTATTCCCATTCTTGTGGGCAGAACCGCACCATGCGGACGTATCATTATTCTGTGAGGATAGGTCGTGGCAAAACGACTTTTCCAACAGTCGCTCTCGGATCACTGCGTGAGTCGCTCGCTTTCTTTTGAAAAGGTCGTGGCGTACAGTTCCCGTGGCTCGCTATCTCACAAACGTATCTGTCTGCTTTATTCAGTTGTCAAAGAGCTATCGGCTATTCAGCCTATTAAAATCAACTTTCAGATTTTGATTTTAATAGAATGACAAGTGAAGTGGCAGGAAAGGGGGACGTGCCAGACTTCACTTGTATGTACTACATCACTACAATTTCAAAATTCATCAGCATATCAAGTAATGCTGTCTGCACTCTGTTTTTTAAATCTGCGTCTACCACCATGCAGACGTTACCGTGTTCGTCATACAATTTACGCAGGCACAGTTTGGAAATGTAACCGTCATAAAATTTCATAACGGCTTCAATCGCTTCTGGGTCGCCCTCTGTTGCTGATAAAATAACTTCAAAAGGCAGATGTTCGTATTTCTTCATTTGCGTTCCTCCATAATTTTTCTCATTGCTTCAAGTGTTTTTGTTCTGTGATACTGGACGTTAGAGCGGGGAATTTTAATAAATTCACTGATTTCACTATCCGACATATCCATAAAGTAGGACAACAAAATAATGTTGCGTTTCTTCTCTGTCAATGTTTTAAGGGCTTCGCTTAACTGGTCGTCCTCAACCCAGACTTCAATGCCTAAGATATTGAATACAGTATAATCACTTTCGTATTTATCCAATTCTCCAAAACGTGATTGTTCATAATCTGGAATATCCGAAAATAAACATTCGTGTTTTTCACGCCTTTTCATATCACGATAGCCTTTCTTTACTGCACGTTTAATTACTTTTTTTGAAAGGCAATCAAACTGTGCTTCAATGGCTTGTTTGAAAGAAGATGTTTTCATTTGCTCACCCTCCTTTCCGTTATGACGTGAAAAGTGTTTATCCCCTCTTTCCGCACCCATATAGGGAATGGCAGGTGTGATTTGCTAAGTTGAAATCGAAAAAAGTTGAAAAAACTTTTTAACAAAACAAAAACAGCCCGATAATGTGTAATTACACAAACGGACTGTTTTATAAATTCTATTGATATGAATTTTTAACTCATATAAAGGGTATAATGATTGTAATAGTGGACTGAAATATTTATCCAGTTGAGAACGGCAAAGCGTTCTTCCGTATGCAATCATGGTATAGCCCCCTTTAACCAGAGCTATACCTTATTTACCCCTAAGAAAAAAAGGACAGTTCTGGTTATATCCAAAACCGTCCCGTTATTTTTCAAGACGCACAAAAGTATATTATCTAGGAACGGTTTTTTTTATTTACCGCACACGATAACAGCTTTCGAATTATTACTGCATACTATATGCAATTTTAACACATTCTAAATATACAACATGAAGTATAAACTCATGCTAGGTGATTTAAAATGAGGAAAACAAAAGAAACACATACTTTTGATTTCAGACCGCTAGGGCTGGCAATCAGAGAAGCCCGTGAGAAAGCGGGACTTTCTCGTAATGATTTAGGCGATAAGGTATTCTATGGAGAACGTCATATCGCAGATATTGAAAATGTTGGTTCACACCCCAAGTTTTCAATTATTCCATGATTTAGTTACCATGTTCAATATATCAGTTGATGAATATTTCTATCCAGCGGAGAAAGTAGCAAAAAGCACAGCTCGCCGTCAGATAGAAACCTCTCTTGATTTATTGAGTGATAACGAATTAAAAATTATTCAAGGTACGATTGACGGTATCTTGAACAGTAGGGAGAGCAAGAAGTAATCAGCTTCTTGTTTTCCCTTTTTGCATTATCTATTTGCTGATCTGCTCCGCAGGTAGCAAATTAACTTAATTTTTCATGAACATTCGATTTAAGCGGAAAAATAAGAGAAACTTTTGCTCCAACAATTATATTATCAACTTCTAAATTTTCAATTTGAAGAAATCCACCATGTTCATTCATTATTTTTTCGACTATTGAAAGTCCTAATCCATAATGAGAACCACTTCTCGCCTTATTTTCTGAATAAAATTTTTGAGTTGCTTTTTGCAAACTTTCCTTACTAAAACCTTTTCCATTATCAATTACACTTACAATATACTCTGATTTACTCTTGATAAACTGTAATTTTATTTGAGAAGATTTTTCTGAAAATCCAACAGCATTTGAAATGATATTTTGAAAAGCCTTTTGAACATCTTTTGGCTCTATCAACAAATCATCTGTCAAATCTTTTTGTATTACAGAAACGGTTACGTTTTTTAAACGGGCTATTTGATTTGCAAGTGAAATCAAATTATCTACATATTTTTCATTGAAATGAACATATTTTGTTTTAGGTTGTTCCAATTTTGCAAGAGTTTTTAATTCTTCCACATATTCAGATATTTTAGAAATTCCGTCTTGAGCATATTTAACATATTCTTTTTGTTTTATATCCATATTTGTTTCTTCTAGCAATTCTAAATTTCCAGATACTACAGTAGCAGGTGTTTGTATATCATGGGTAAGTGATTGAATACTATTTTCTAAAAGCTGTGCTTGTTTCAACTGTTTTTTTGTACTTTCTTTTACTGTCTTTTCCATTTCGCTCAAAATAATAAGAATATCATTTACCTCTTTTAATGGGCTGGATAATTCAGAAATCTCTTCATCGTCAGACAAAATGGTTTTTTGTATATTTGTTATCTTATTTAACTCTTTACTTAGCCGATTTCTATATAGTTTTAAAATAACTAAAAAGCCTATGATTACCACAAGAAGAAAACAGATAATAATTGTTAAATCGGCACTAGGAAAGATGTTCCTCAAAAAATTGTTAGAAAACTGCGAAGTAGCACTCTTATATCCTAAAATCCACTTTTCAGATGAATTACTAACAAGTTCATAAGTTGTTCCATTCATAAATCGTAATTGATTGACTTTTCCCTTTTCGCAGACTTCTTTTATTAGTTCTTCATCTTGTATAGAACCATATACATAATTACCACTCTCTGAAAGTTTAGTATATTCAATATAATCTGGTATGGACACTTCATCTAGCGTACCATTAAGAGCATTATTTTTTACAGTTTCAACATTTTTAGTTATTACATCTGGTGAAAGTATAAATCCTGTCTCTACCAGAAAAAAAGTCCCTATGCCAAATATCATTACTGCAATAAATGCGTAGCAAATTTGAGAAATACTTAGTGTCAATAACATTCGCATTATTGATTTTTTTCCCATTGATAACCAACTCCCCAAATTGTTTTTATCGGTTCTTCTTGATAACCTTTGAATTTTTTTCTAATTTCTTTAATCCTTTCTCTTATTGTCGTTTCAGCGTCTCCCATACCGTCAAATCCGAAAATTTTTTCATATATCTCATCTTTTGTAAACACACGGTTAGGATTACGCATTAGCAAAGAGCATATTTCATATTCTGTTGAAGTCAAATTTATTTCTGCTTCATTTACATAAATTTTTCTGGCTGTAAAATCGCAAAAAATATTTCCGATATGAATTAGATTGCTTTTTGTCCTATTTTCCCTACGCAAATGAGCCATTATTCGATAACGAAGTTCCTTGATAGAAAAGGGTTTTATCATATAATCATCTGCACCGACAGAAAATCCTTCTACTAAATCCTGCTCAAAATTTTTAGCAGTTAGAAATAACACGGGTATGTCTATTTCTCGTCTTTTCTCTTTTAGAAAAGTAAACCCGTCTAATTCTGGCATCATAACATCAAGTATCAATAGATCGTGTGTATTTATATCTCGAACAGATACATTGGATAATCCAGTATACGTCGTTATGTTATGGTCATTTTCTAAAGCATTTTTTATAAGTTGAAGTAAAGATGTATCGTCATCTATTACTAATATTTTAGCCATGCAAATTACTCCTTTATCCTTTTGTTTTTCCCTCCCACTTTCTAAACCAAATCATCATTCCTACGAAAAGCAGAACAGTTGATAATATCTGTATCATCAAATCTAATGGTAAATTAAACCCTTGCACATATAAATTGTTATTATCAACGAATATCTCTGTTGTTTTCAAAGACCATATCCACGGAATAAATCTCCAGATATTTTCTTCAATTATTGGAAAGGAACTGATATAAGCGACCAATATTGTTCCAAAAATTCCAAATCCTATTGAAGCACCTATATTATAATAGAAACTACTCCATAGTTGGAACGGTACAAGAAAAATCAAACCTATCAAAAAGATAATTGCGGTTTTCAAAAAAAGGAGAGCTGTACAGTTGTCTGGGTGATAGATACCCCATATACCAATGTATAATAATACCATAGAGACAAGGACAAAGGAAGTCAGTATGAATAATAAATAGATACATTTAAAGAGCCAATTCTGCCCTTTATGGACACTCCTTCTTATTACTTGATAATTACCAGCTTCCTGTTCTTGTTCTCCCATAATACCAGCTAAAATCCCTACTAACAAAGGAGCAATCATAGCTGAGATACTTATCCAATAGTGTATGCTTTCAGAAACTATTTCATCTTTACTACTTGTCCTGCAAAGAAAAAAAATAGAGGAAACCACTATAATAGATAATACAAAAGGAATTATATTTAGCATAGTCCTTTTACTCTTTATACGTTCTACACGCAATGCTTTTATTAAGTACATCTTAATTCCCCTCTCTTTGCGAAAAAATTACTGATGTTATCAATGTAAATATTGAAAAACATATAATTGCAAATAGAATAGCCATAATAATTGTATTAGTATTTAGTAATTTACTCGTATTTTCTAAAACAATTCCGTTTGGATGAATTTTAGTAATGGGTACAATACCTCTTACTGCATAACTATATGGATTAAAAATCCAGTAATTTTCTGGTGCCATAATAGGTGCTGAAATAAACCCTAGAAAGCCTATTCCCAAAGCTCCAGTCACTTTAAAGTTATGAGCAAAGAACAAACCAATAGGAATAATGGATAAAGATGTCAGCCATGTTATCCCACCCATTTCTAACACAGAAATTATCGTATTCGTTCCAAGATGATTAAATAGTGCTAAAATGCAGACGAAAGCAGTCAGTAAAGCAGTTGCCATAAGTGAATAAAATGCCAAAGTAAATATTTTTGCTACCCACACCTTTCCTGCCGAATGTGCTTCTACATAAATTGAACGATAGGTGTATATTCCATTTAAGTAGTGCACTTTTTCCGGGAATTCAGAGCACCTAAATCCGATATTTCAGAGCAGGTATTTCCGCCCTATAGTGCAATCACCTATAATGAATCCATGCACATAAAAATGTGTAAATTCATTACAGGAGGTCGATAACCATGACTGATTATCGAGAAATCATCAGACTACATAGTCTGAAGTTCAGCAATGTATCTATTGCCAACAGCTTATGTTGCTCACGCAACACAGTTTCAGAAGTGCTGAAGCTTGCTGAAACACATTCTCTGGAATGGCCTATTCCAGAAACTCTTTCCAACAAAGATATCGAGTATCTGTTTTATCCAAACAGAGGCAATAATGAGGGAAGAAGACTCCCTGATTATGAGTATGTTTACAATGAGCTGGCCAAGCCGGGTGTAACGCTCTCGCTCTTATGGGCAGAATACTGTGCCAAATGTGAGGCAGAGCATACGATTCCGTATCAGCATTCACAGTTTAATGACAAGTATCATGCCTATGCTGCATCAAAGAAAGCAACTCTCAGAATTAAGCGCAAACCAGGAGAAACAATGGAAGTAGACTGGGTAGGCGATACACTTAAAGTTTACGATGCTGCCAGTTGCATCGACATACCTGCATATATATTTGTTGCTGTTCTTCCATGCAGTTTGTATGGATATGCAGAAGCATTCCCAGATATGAAATCCAACCACTGGATAGAAGCTCATATCCATGCGTATTCATTCTTTGGTGGTGTAACACGTATTCTTGTACCAGATAATCTTAAAACAGGTGTGATTAAAAACACACGGGCAGAGCTTGTACTTAACCGTTCCTACCACGAAATGGCAGAGCACTATGGAACTGCAATTATTCCTGCCAGACCGGTAAAACCGAAGGATAAACCGAATGCGGAAGGCACTGTAAAAGTTCTTGAAACATGGATTCTTGCAGCACTAAGGAACCGGAAGTTCTTCACTTTTGAAGAACTCAATAAAGCCATCCATGAAAAGCTTGAGGAATTCAATGCAAAGCCTTTCCAGAAAAAGAAAGGAAGCCGGTTATCTGCATTTATTGAAGAAGAAAAAGACTTCCTCATGCCATTACCTGCTTCCCCGTATGAAACGGCTGTCTGGTCAACTGCCACCATACAACCTGATTATCTCATAAAAATCGGAGATTGCAAGTATTCTGTTCCGTATGAATTTATTGGTAAGAAGGTCGATATCCGCGCTACGGAAAACAGTATTGAAGTTTTTTACCATAGCAACCGTATAGCATCGCATGTACGCAGGTCTTATTCTCCGGAACCGATTTATGTACCGGAGCATATGCCTGAAAACCACAGAAAATTTCTGGAATACAACACAGACAGTTTTCTGGACTGGGGAAAGAATGTTGGCCATTCCACCCTTATTGTAGTAAAACATTTTTTATACATGCATAAGGTAGAGCAACAGGGATATAAATCCTGTGCATCGCTGATGAAGCTTGCTGACCGCTATGGTACGCAACGTTTGGAAAACGCCTGTATCAAGGCACTTAGTTACACACCAAGTCCAAGTTTAAAAAATATCAGTACCATTTTGAAAAATGGTCAGGATAAAGTGGCAGTAGCAAAGGTTGTTTCCAATGCTGCCAATAAAGAGAGTTCCAAGTATGGCATCACCAGAGGTGCCTCCTACTACGAAGGAGGTGACCGTTTATGATTCGTCAGTCAACCATAGACAAGCTGCATGATATGCGATTATCTGCAATGTCAGATGCCTTTGAATGCCAGTGCAAGGATCCTGACACCTATCAGGGATTATCTTTCGAAGACCGATTCGGTATGCTGGTTGATAAAGAATGGGATAAGCGAAAAAGCACAAAGCTGCAAAAACTTATCCGCAGTGCTGAATTCCGTTATCCCAATGCGTGTATGGAAGATATTGAGTATCATCCTGACCGAAATCTGGATAAAGGACAGATGCTGGAATTCTCCACCTGCCGGTATATATCTGATGACCACCATATCATTCTAAAAGGAGCATCTGGGAATGGAAAAACATATATCGCATGTGCGCTTGGAATCGCAGCCTGCAGGAACTTTATCAAAGTACGTTATGTGCGCCTGCCTGATCTATTGAATGAGCTGGCTGTTGCACATGGGGACGGCACGCTGAAAAAAGTAATCAAAGCATATCAGAAGATTGATCTTTTGATTCTGGATGAATTCCTGTTAAGCCCCGTATCCACGGAACAAACACGGGAACTTCTTGAAATCATTGAAGCCCGTAGTGTGAAAGGCTCTGTAATCTTCTGCACACAGTTTGAACCGAAAGGCTGGTACAGCCGCATTGGAAATGACTGTGATGCCACTATTTGCGAAGCAATCATCGACCGGATCATTCATAATTCCTATGAGGTGATGATTGATGGCCGCGTATCCATGAGGGAACGTCATGGCATTCATGCTTCCCGGAAAGGAGCTGCCAATGACTGATTATTGTGCTTTCAGCCAAGACCATAAATGCGTTAAATTTACGGATTATGAAATAACCCGCCACGAATTAGAAGAAGCCGATGAACTGTGTCATGGTAATTGGATAGAAATCCAGCATCTAAGAGAATACATTGACCGTTTACAGGCACTTCTTACAGAGCATGGGATAACTATTCCAGATGAATACTAATTAAATGACTGCACTCTGCTCCGGAAAGATATGCACTATTTTTCCGGAAAAGGGTGCTCTGAATTTCTGGAAAGCA
>QFCE01000110.1_pt1 | contig 73402 bp, 60 predicted proteins | sample 5346091 | NCBI WGS metagenome assembly QFCE01 (sample SAMN09062252, study PRJNA434731) | Human gut metagenome, whole genome shotgun sequencing project. | isolation source: stool timepoint A chromium assembly | host: Homo sapiens | collected 2015
CCATTTAAGAAAGTTACCGAGAAAATAATGACTGAATTTTCGGATTTGAATCTATGCCCAATTAACAACCATCAGGGAATTGTAATTGATGGTGAAGGTTCAAAGATTATTTGCAAAGACTAATTTGAAAATTCAAGTTTGTGGAGAAATCCGCGGCCTTTATAAGTTGGCACAGGGATATGCGTTCAACAAAGGAGCTATTTATGAAGAAAATATTGGTGATATTGGGTGGAGGTCGCCCCAAAGGGAATACGCGACAACTGGTGAACGCTTTCGCACAGGGAGCTGTGGATGCGGGACATGATGTAGAAATCATCTCGCTTAATAAAGTTGAGGTGAAAGGGTGCATAGGCTGTAATGCGTGCCGCTATGGGAAGCCTTGTGTGCAGAAAGACGGATTCAATGAACTTGTTCCCAAAATAAAAGCAGCTGATTTGATTGTTTTTGCTTCGCCGTTGCTGTTCTGGACAATTTCATCTAAGTTAAAAGCATTTATTGAGAGATTTTACTGTATTGCAGAAGAAGACCCAACTTCTCCATTGGGCCGATATGAGAAATACCCGGTCAAAGATGCCACGTTGCTTATGACTTCTGCTGATGATTTGTTCTGGACGTATGAGCAGGCTGTATCCTATTATAAATTTGCCGTGATAAACTATATCGGCTTTCATGATAAGGGAATGCTTTTGGCTGGCGGTTGTGGTGATACAAATGGGAAACCTCAAATTGACAAAACCAACCACTTAAAAGAAGCGCATGAATTTGGGAAAACTATTTATGAGAAATGAGGAGAGTAGCATGATTTTATCCGAATTAACTCCCGAAAAGATTGCGGAAATGAAGCCGACGACTATGCGTTTCAGGCCGCTGCCGCCGCCAACATTATGGAGAATGAACGCTCTTACGCCAAATTACAGGACGGCACACGGCCAGACATTCAGTGTTACCGAACAGGCAATGCGCTGGTTGGGATTGATCTTGTCAGCGGAGCGTTCCATGTAGAAGCTGTGGATATGGCAGAAGCCATACCTGTCTATAATGACTTGTTTGTTTTTCGTGGGTTGAGCGAGGATGATTTGAAGAATTTTGTCTTGGTTGCAGAGTATGTGAGGTTGACACAAAACGACAGCACCAGAGGCGGCAACAATAAGATGCAGGTAAATGAATGAAAAGAAGGATGTTCCCCGGGATTGTCAGAAATGACAACCCGGGGTTTTTATGGTATGATGGAGAAAATGTGCATGAAAATGCATACGTTCTGGGAAAAGGAGCAGCAGGAAGTGGAAAGTCTGTATGAGAAGCTGGTAGCTTACGGAGCGGGGGATGCCTGCCCGTTTCATATGCCGGGCCACAAGAGAAATATGGGAAAATGGGGATTTGCGGATCCCTTTTCTTTCGATATCACGGAGATTGACGGGTTTGACAATCTGCATCATGCGGAAGGGATTCTCAAAGCAGCCCAGGAGCGGGCGACCCGGGTGTATGGTGCCCGGCGGACGTTTTTTCTCATCAATGGAAGCTCGGCGGGCATTCTGTCTGCGGTAAGCGCCTGTGTGTCCAAAGGCGGAAAGCTGCTCATGGCCCGCAACTGTCACAAAGCAGTCTACCATGCGGCGTCGCTGCTGGATCTGGAAACGGTGTATGTTTACCCGGAGCAGGAGCGGCGGTACGGCCTCAATGGCGGCATTTCTCCGGAACGGGTGGAACGGCTGCTGGAAGAACATCCTGGCGTCCAGGCGGTGATCGTCACCTCCCCTACCTATGACGGTGTGGTATCTGACATTCGCAAAATTGCACAGATCGTCCATGAACGGGGGCTTTTTCTCATTGTGGATGAGGCCCATGGCGCGCATCTGGCGTTTTCGCCTTATTTTCCGGACAGTGCGCTGGAGCTGGGGGCGGATGTGGTGATCCAGAGTGTGCACAAGACGCTGCCTTCTCTGACCCAGACGGCGCTTCTGCATATATCCCGGCAGGTGCCGGAGAAACGGGCGCAGTTTTTGGAAGACCGGCTTAGTCGTTATCTGGGGGTGTATCAGACCAGCAGCCCTTCTTACGTGCTGATGGCCTCCATTGACCAGTGTATGGCCTGGTTATCCACGGAAGGAGCGCAGGCGTTTGCGGCATATGTGGATAACTTAACGGAATTTCGGAAAAAGATGGGAAAACTTTCTCATCTGCATCTGGTCGGTGAGGAAGTGGTGGGCACTGCCAGTATCTACGGGCTGGATCTGTCCAAGCTGATTTTCTCGGGAAAAGATGCTGGCATCGGCGGAGAGGCATTAAGCCAGCAGTTCCGGCAGCAGTTTGGCATTGAACTGGAAATGGCCGCGGGCAGTTATGCACTGGCGTTAAGCAGCGTCATGGACAGCCGGGAGAATTTTGCGCGGTTGGCCCGGGCGGCGGAGACGATAGATAATACAACGAAGCATAAAGTCGGAGAAAAGAAACGGTATGAAAAAGAACCCGTACATTCGGATGCCTTGCTTCGCCTTCCACAGATCATGCGCCTTTCTGCGGCGGAGGATGCCCCCTGGGAGGAACTGCCGCTGCCTGATACGGCGGGGCGCATCAGTGCGGAATGGATCTATCTGTATCCGCCGGGTATTCCGCTGGCAGCGCCGGGGGAGCGGATCGTGCCGGAGCTGCTGGCGCAGCTGGAGCGGTATCGGCGGCAGGGCATGTCACTGGAGGGCATGCGGGATCTGACAGGAGAAAAATTGCGGGTGATATACGAGACACCCGGGAAATGAAGGATATATGGGTAAAATATTTTGTGTGATGGGAAAAAGTGCATCGGGAAAGGATACGATCTACCGGCGGTTGATGGAAGCACCGGGGCTGGGACTGGAGCGGATCGTACTCTATACGACCCGGCCGATCCGGGAAGGAGAGGCGGAAGGACGGGAGTATCATTTCGTGGACAGGGCGCGGTATGAGGCGCTGCTGGCGGCGGGCAAGGTCATCGAGGCCCGGTCTTATGACACCATGTATGGCGTGTGGACGTATTTTACCGCGGAGGAAGGGATTGATCTTGCCAAAACAAGCTATCTCACCATCGGGACGCTGGAATCCTATGAGAAGCTGAAAAGCTATTTTGGTGAAAAACAGGTGGTGCCGGTGTATGTGGAGCTGGAGGACGGGGAACGGCTGTCCCGGGCGCTGGCAAGGGAACGGCTGCAGGAGACGCCCCGCTATGCGGAGCTTTGCCGGAGATTTCTGGCGGACTGCGCTGATTTTTCGGAAGAAAAGCTGGCGGCAGCTGGGATCAACCGGCGTTTTGTCAATGATGACTTGGAACGGTGCTGCGGGGAAATACTCCGTTATATTGAAGAAAATAAATAAAAGGCAGCAGTTCAGCCGCGCCATTCGCAGAATCGCGCAGCCTGAAAAAATACTATAAAAGACGTTTTTGGTATGATATAATTTAAGGAGGAACAGGCTATGGCCGGATTTGGTGACATTGTGGGACATGAACAGATCATCTGGCATTTGCAGAATGCGATTCGTATGGGAAAGGTTTCCCATGCCTATCTGCTGAACGGGGAACCGGGCAGCGGCAAGAAGCTGCTGGCGGATTGTTTTGCCATGACGCTGCAGTGCGAAGCAGGGGGGATTGACCCATGCATGGAATGTCATTCCTGCAAGCAGGCGCTGACGAATAACCAGCCGGATATCATTCGGGTGACCCATGAGAAGCCCAACACCATCAGTGTGGAGGACATCCGCACCCAGCTCAACGGTGACATCCAGATCAAGCCCTACAGTTCCAGATATAAGATTTATATTGTGGCAGACGCGGATCTGATGACGGTGCAGGCGCAGAATGCGCTGCTGAAGACGATCGAGGAGCCGCCTGCCTATGCGGTGATTCTGTTGCTGGCGAACAATGCAGACCGGCTGCTTCCGACGATTCTGTCCCGCTGCGTGCGGCTGAATCTGAAGGCGGTCAGGGATCAAGATATCAGGGAGTATTTGATGGACAAAATGAAGATACCGGATTACCAGGCGGATGTGAGCCTGAAATTTGCGCAGGGAAATGTGGGGAAGGCGGTGCAGCTGGCTTCCTCGGAGACGTTTGCGGCAATGAAGGACGAGGCGCTGTCCTTGCTGCATGAGACAGACCGGATGGAGCTGTATGAGCTGATGGATGCGGTGAAGAAGATCAGCGATTATAAGAACGATATCGACTCGTTTCTGGATATCGTGACAATCTGGCTGCGGGATGTGCTGATGTTTAAAGCCACCCAGGACGCCAATTCCCTGATTTTCCGGGAGGATCTGTCCGCCATCACAGCGCGGGCGAGAAAAAGCTCCTATGAGGGGCTGGAAGAGATGATACAGGCAGTGGACAGGGCGCGGGCACGGCTGAAAGCCAACGTGAACTTTGACCTGGTACTGGAACTGCTGTTACTTACTATAAAGGAGAATTAACATGATAACTGTAATCGGTGTGAGATTCCGCACGGCCGGGAAGATTTATTTCTTTGATCCACAGAAGCTGAACATCCGAAAGGGACAGCATGTCATCGTGGAGACCGCGCGGGGAGTAGAATATGGAACTGTCGTCGTGGGCTGCAAGGAAGTGGATGATCACAAGGTCATTCAGCCGCTGAAGCCGGTGATCCGGGTTGCCACCAAGGAGGACGACGCCGTGGAGGCAAAGAACCGGGAGAAGGAGAAGAACGCATTTAAGATCTGCCTGGAGAAGATCCACAAGCACGGACTGGAAATGAAGCTGATCGATGCGGAGTATACGTTTGACAACAACAAAGTGCTGTTTTATTTTACCGCGGACGGAAGAATCGATTTCCGGGAACTGGTGAAGGATCTGGCTGCGGTGTTCAAGACAAGGATCGAGCTGCGGCAGATCGGCGTGCGGGACGAGACGAAGCTGGTGGGCGGTATCGGCATCTGTGGCCGGGCGCTGTGCTGCCATTCCTACCTGTCTGAGTTTGCGCCGGTTTCCATCAAGATGGCGAAGGAGCAGAATCTGTCCCTGAACCCCACGAAGATTTCCGGGGTGTGCGGCCGCCTGATGTGCTGCCTGAAAAATGAGGAAGAGACGTATGAGTACTTGAACAGCCGCCTGCCGGGCATCGGCGACTATGTGACGACGGATGACGGCTGCAAGGGAGAGGTGCAGAGCGTCAGCGTCCTGCGGCAGATGGTAAAAGTGGTTGTGGCCGTAGGCGACGAGAAGGAGATCCGCGACTACAAGGTGAGCCAGCTGAAATTCAAGCCCAAGCGCCGGAAGGAAAATAAGAACAACCGGGATGGAAAAGACAACAGGGACGGCAATATTTCCGATAAGGAGTTAAAGCAGCTGGAAGCGCTGGAGAAAAAAGAAGGGAAATCAAAGCTGAATGACAACTGAGTTAAAGCCGGGGGAACGGCTGGATGACCTGCAGAGAAACGGTTACAAAATCATCCAGGATCCGGGCAGATTCTGCTTCGGGATGGATGCGGTGCTGCTTTCCGGGTTTGCCCGGGTGAAAAAGGGGGAGCGCGCGGCTGATCTGGGTACCGGCACGGGCATTATCCCCATTCTTCTGCGGGGCAAGACCGAGGGAAGCTATTTCGCCGGTCTGGAGATCCAGGAGGAAAGTGCGGACATGGCCAGGAGAAGCGTGGCGTACAATTCCCTGGAGGACAGCGTGGAGATTGTCACAGGAGATATCAAGGAAGCAGTGCGCCTGTTCGGGCCTGCTTCCTTTGACGTGGTGACGTCCAACCCGCCCTATATGACCGGGCAGCACGGGCTGACGAACCCTAACGAAGCCAGGGCCATTGCCCGGCATGAGATCCTGTGCACGCTGGAGGATGTGGTGCAGGCGGCAGCAGGGCTTCTGAAGCCCCAGGGGCGGTTTTATATGGTGCACCGGCCCTTCCGGCTGGCGGAGATTTTCGGTGTGCTGGGGAAATATAAGCTGGAGCCCAAGCGGATGCGGCTGGTATATCCTTACGTGGATCGGGAGCCAAACATGGTGCTCATCGAGGCGTGCAGGGGCGGCCGTCCGCGGATCACGGTGGAAAAGCCGCTGATCGTGTACCAGCGCCCCGGCGTTTACACGGATGAGATCTATGATGTGTATGGATATTGAGGGAAAGGAGCAGTTCTATGGCAGGAAAACTGTATTTGTGTGCGACGCCCATCGGTAATCTGGAGGATATGAGCTTCCGGGCCGTGCGCTCGCTTCTGGAGGCCGATCTGATCGCCGCCGAGGATACGCGTAACAGCATCAAGCTGCTGAATCATTTTAACATTCATACGCCCATGACCAGCTATCATGAATACAACAAGATCGAAAAAGGACACTACCTGGTGGAGCAGATGCTGGCAGGCAAGAGCGTGACGCTGATCACCGATGCGGGAACGCCGGGGATTTCCGATCCGGGGGAAGAGCTGGTGCGGATGTGCCACGAAGCCGGGATCACTGTGACGCCCATTCCGGGGCCTGCGGCCTGCATCAACGCGCTGATCATTTCCGGCAGATCCACGAGACGGTTTTGCTTTGAGGCTTTCCTGCCCCAGGACAAGAAGGAAAGACAGGCGATACTGGAAGAGCTGAAGGTGGAGACGCGGACGATCATTCTGTATGAAGCGCCGCACCGGCTGATTCAGACGCTGGAGGTGCTGCAGGAAGCGCTGGGAGACCGGAAGCTGACCATCTGCCGGGAGCTGACGAAAAAGCATGAGACCGTTTTTCTGACAACGCTTTCCGAGGCGCTGGTTTATTATAAAGAAAATCCGCCGAGAGGAGAATGCGTCCTCGTTCTGGAAGGAAGAAGCCGGGAGGAAATGGAGGCCGAGAAGCAGCAGAACTGGATGGAAATGCCGCTGGAAGAGCATATGGCCCACTATGAAGCCGGCGGAATGGATCGGAAAGAGGCCATGAAGCAGGTGGCGAAGGATCGGGGTATCTCTAAACGGGATGTATATAAAATGCTGCTGGATGCAGAAGAAAAATAAAAGAATAGATAGATACGAAAAAGGGTTGTTGGAAAAGCAATGTCTGTATATCGTGCAGATAGACATTGCTTCGCCTGCAACCCTTTCGTCGTGAAAAAGCTTACGCTTCTTCTTCGAGTAGTTTTGCCAGTTCGCGGATGGTGCTTTTGGAAATTTTCTTTCCACGGAACTCGACCAGATCTTCGGTAGCACCCGTGAATATGTCACAGGGTGTATATTTTTCCAAAACAACCCGGCCATTATCAACGGAAATCTGCAGGGCATCGCGCTCTTTGAGATTCATTGACTTACGCAGTTCCATGGGAAGTGTAATTCGACCCAGTTCATCCAGACGTCTGATTACACCGGTATTTTTCATGATATCCTCCTGCGTTCAAGCTCACTTCTTTATTCATGATTATACTAGTGTCTTGTCAAAATTTCAATAATAATTTTTCTTAACATCGAATAAAGGCAAAAAAACTCAATAAGTGTACAAAAATGCATTTTAGATGGGGGTTTATTTGCAAAATCAATCAGGAATAAACAGAATCTGCCGTCATAGGTATAGGAAAAGGGAAGAGAATGGAGCGGCAGGTAATCGGATGTTGAATGGATTATGGGCGGGAATGCTTTTGCTGGGGATCGCATATGGCGGATTTGCCGGTACGATGACGGAAATTTCGGACGGTGTGCTGGAGGCGGCCAGAGAAAGTGTATATTTATGCATTACAATGACTGGCGTCATGGCGCTGTGGAGCGGCCTGATGCGAATTGCGGAAGAGTCCGGTCTTACGGGGCAAATGACGCGTGCGGTGCAGCCTTTTGTGAACTGGCTGTTCCCGGATATCCCGGAAGGACATGAGGCAAAAGTGCATATTACGGCCAATATTATCGCCAATGTGCTGGGGCTGGGGTGGGCAGCTACGCCGTCCGGGTTAAAGGCGATGGATGCCCTGGCAAAATTAGAAGAGGAACGAAGAAATCGAAGCGCGAAAAAGGCCGCCCGCGCGGTGCCGGTGGCGCCTGGGACGGCCAGTAATGAAATGTGTGATTTTCTCATATTGAATATTTCTTCACTGCAGCTGATCCCGGTGAATATCATCGCGTACCGCAGCCAGTACGGAAGCGTAGATCCCACGGCGGTCATCGGCCCGGCCATTGTGGCCACGACCATCAGCACGGTGACAGGGATCGTATACTGTAAGCTGTGGGGAAAGCGCAGGAGATAAAATGCTGTTTTCATGCAGACGGCCAGGAGTGCGCCATCAGATCAGCTTTCGCCCCAGCATCTCCGGGTTGGTGGCGTAGGTCAGGGCAGTTTCTTTCGTGATCTGTCCTTTCTTAAACAGGGAAAGCAGGCTGGCATCCATGGAAATCATATCCTCTTTGGCGGAGGAATTGATAACGCCCTCGATCTGCGGGATCTTGCTGTCCCGGATCATATTGCGGATGGCGGGTGTCACGGTCATGATCTCGAAGGCCGGGAGCATACGGCCATCCACGCCGGGAACAAGCTGCTGGGAAATGACAGCAGTGAGTACCAGGGAGAGCTGGACGGCAATCTGATGCTGCTGGTTGGCCGGAAAAACGTCAATGATGCGGTCGATGGTGTTGGCTGCACCGATGGTATGCAGGGTGGAGAATAGCAGATGGCCGGTCTCCGCGGCGGTCATGGCAATGTTGATCGTCTCATAGTCCCGCATTTCTCCCAGCAGGATAACATCCGGGCTCTGGCGCAGCGCTGCACGAAGGGCTGTGACATAGCTTTCCGTGTCCACGTTGATTTCGCGCTGGCTGACGATGGAGCGGCCATGGCGGTGCAGGAATTCCAGCGGGTCTTCCAGGGTGATGATGTGATCCTCCCGGGTCTGGTTGATGCGGTCAATTATGCAGGCCAGGGTGGTGGATTTGCCGCTGCCCGCAGGGCCGGTCACCAGCACCATACCCTTTCGCTCGTCGGCCAGGGACATGACATAATCCGGGATGCCCAGTTCTTTCGGATCCGGCAGATGAAAGGTGATAACGCGGATCACGGCAGACAGGGCGCCGCGCTGCTTGTAAGCGCTGACACGGAAGCGGGAGACACCGGGCAGGGCGAAGGCAAAATCGTCATCGCCGGTCTCGTACAGTCTGTGGATATCCCGGTGGTCTGCCAGCTCGTAAATTTCTTTCAGAAGCTGTTCCGTGTCTGGCGGCAGCATCTTTTCTTCATTTTCTTTTAAAATCTGGTTCTGCCTGCGGAAGGACACCGGCAGACCGGCAATGATAAAAATGTCGGAGGCCTGCCGGGCAACTGCCTGTTCCAGAAGTGTTTTTGCATCAGTATTCATAGGATTCACCTCAATCAATGGGAAGGAGCTGGATGGAATCGTCGCTTTCCCAGTCTGTGTCTGTGATGGTCTGCCAGGTGCGGATCTCGTAAAAATTCCCGGAAACTTCCAGTGTGACCTGCAGATGCTGCCGGTCATCGATGGGCACCTGGAAGGAAATAAAAGGCTCCGCGGCATCCGGACCCGTGGTGGAAGTCAGGGAAATACCGTCCAGCGCCGGCAGCCCGGCATCGTTCAAGGCCAGGATCGCGCGGAGGGCTGTAGCCGTCTCTTTATCATATGCTGTGCTGTCTGCAGAAGGCACAGCAGAGGCAGAAACCATACGATTCCCGCTCTGTGCAGTATCAAAAGAATCTGTATCATCCATACTCTCGTCAATGTCTGTGAAATCTGTGTGGTCAGTGTCTTGCGTAGCGTATGAGAGAGTCCCCTGATCGGCGTTTCGCTCATTATGTGTGAGCGTGGCATTGTCGTTTGGAACTTGCTCCAGTGCGGTGTCGATACAGGAAAGGACGCCTTCCGCTCGATTAACAGCAGTATAGTAGGCTGTTTTCCGGTTGGCCAGCTTTTCACTGAAGGCATCGTCGCTCCGGGCGCTGGACAATGACAGTACCGCGAAGGTCACGAGGCAGAGCACGAGGAACACCACCAGCAGGGAGGAAGAGCCGATGTTGGTAAAGGGCGCGGAGCGCTGTTTATGATTCATGCGAAGCCCTCCTTTGCAGATGATGAGAAAGCTGCAGGGTATAGATTGCATCACTGTTGGCAGGATCATTACGGTCAGAAGCCGTGATTGCTGCAGAACCGTCGCTGACAGCATCCGCGGATCGCAGACTGCTGACTGCTTGTGTACGAAGATCCGCATCAAGTTCCCGGTTTTCCTGAGAAAGCGTTACCGAAAGTACCAGTGTGGCGTCCGGACTGTCAGATTCACAGGGAGCCAGCTCTTTATCATAGAAAATCCGGAGTTCTACCGGGGGATGCGGCGTTATCTCCCCATTTGCTGTTCCGGCAGACGCCTCTTCGCCAGAGGAATCGTCGGCTTTTTCGACAGTATCGGTACTTGTGGCGGCAATCTCTGCCAGGGGATACCGTGCGGTGATCAGTGCCACTGCCTCTTCCATACTGTCGGAGGCTTCGATGAGCTCTGCAATGGCGGCGCTTTCATTGACCGCCAGGTTCAACTGCCGGGAATGGAGGCTCAGCAGATGAGATTTGACGAAGATCTGCACGCAGACCGCACTTGCCGCCGCAAAAAACAAAATGGCAAGGGTCAGTTCGGTGAGAAACAGGGCAGATGAGCGGGACTGTTTCTGTGGTGTCATAAGCGGAAGCCTCCTTTCTGTAGAATATTTTCGTATGACAGGAAATGGAGTCCTGTCATTAGGCTGTTATTGTGTGTTTACCTCGTTTTTGCTTGTTGCGGTACCCCTGACAGCAACTATGGTGGAAACGCTTTCTCCGTTTTCATCGGTACAGGTGAAAGAAAACAGCCCGTTTTTCAGCTCTTCCATGGAAAAATCGCTGATGGACAGGATGGTTTTCCCGGCGGATGCCCGGGCCTGTACGTCGTCTTTGATGAACAGCTCTTTCAGTTCCTTTTCATACAGATAAATATACGTGGTATAGCTGTCGTCCCCCACCGTTTGCTGGATGGCCAGGGCATCCAGTCCGTCAAAGGTGCCCAGATGGACGGCATCCCCGGAGTCTCCCTGATGAATTTTTTCACTGATGTAGGACAGGGCGGTGCGGGAAACGTCGTTTTTGGCCGTTTCCACCGCGGACTGGCGGTAGATCCCGGCGGCGAGAAGCATGACGCACAGGGCCGACACTGCGAACACAAGGAACAGGGCAGCAGGAAACAGAAAATCAATGGTGTGTTTCTGATGTCTCTGTGCTGGCATGCGCACCGCTCCTTTCAATGATCGTGACATCCGGGAAAATATTGGCGCCGGAGATCCGGTAATCCACAAAAAACAAATCTTCGTTGTAGGTAATGCCGTAATTGGTTTTCAGATAGTCCAGGCTCTGCGGATATGCGCCCTCCACCGCATAGCAGTAGGTAATGCTGCGGTTCAGCGCGTTTTCCAGCGTCTCTTTCTGCCGTCGGACCGTATCCTCTGACAAATGGCTGATACCGAAGAAAAACAGGGCAAAAATCAGTACAAACATGCAGACGGACAGCTGCAGGCCCCGAAATACCGAGGGGGATCGTTTTTCCTGAAACCGTGCCATGGCAGTCGCTCCTTTCCGTTAAATGCCGGACATGATGCCCATGAGCGGGAACATGACAGACAGAAGGATCACGCCCACGATGAGGGAAAGGGCGATGACCAGCGTGGGTTCGATGGCAGACAAGATCTGTCCGATCTGGTTGTCCAGATTTTCCTGAGAAATCCGGGCGATATCGTCCATCACCTTTTCGGTCTCGCCGGTGCGGATGCCCAGCAGTACCATGCGGGCGTACAGACCGGACAGCAGGCCGCTGGTATGCATGGCGGCACCGAAATCCTCCCCGGCGCGCAGTTTTTCCAGGCAATCCTTTGTCCTGGTGGAAAATACGGGATCCTCCATCAGGTTCTGCACCAGCTCCAGGCTGCGTTCCGGGTCGAGACCGCTGCGCAGCGTCAGTCCCATGGCGCCTGCGAACCGGCAGGTGCTGATCTCATCCCGCAGCGTGCGGAAAAGGTGGAAATGACAGAGCATTTCGTAAAAAGAGCTGCGGCCTTTGGCGGAATGGGAGAGGGTCAGGCCAGCCGCAAGGAGCAGGACGAGCAAAGCCAGGAAAAACATGGAGTATCGGTTAAGAACGGTACCTACGTTCATGAGCCCCCGGGAAATCCCGGTCATTTCCGTGCCCAGCTGGATGAATACCTGGTTGAAGATCGGCATGACCTTCACAAGAAGGACAATGATCACGGCGATCATCATGCCTGCCATGACGGCGGGATAGGCAACTGCGCTGCGGATGCTGTGCATGATGGCATCTTCCCGGGCGTAGTGGTCGCTCAAGGCCTGCATCACCTCGTCCAGCGTGCCGGTTTCCTCGGCGATCTTCACCATCTGCAGCAGATAGGCCGGGAACAGGTTCGTGCATGCCAGCGCCGGATAAAGGCTGCCGGTCTCATCCTGTTTTTCCAGAATCTGCTGTAAAATGGCCCGCTCCGTGTTGTCGGTCGTATCGTCCAGCATCACCGTCAGCCCTTCTGTGGCCGAAATGCCGGATCGTAAAATAAGGGCGAGCTGTCCGCAGAAGGAAGAAAGCTCACTGTTTGTGAATCGTTTGGTATCCATGATCAGCCTCCTATATTAACCAAGGTCTTTACAGGGATTGCTCCGTGCGTTGCACTCCCACAATCCCACCTCGACATTCGCATATCGCGAAGCATTCGCTCCGCTTTTATGCTCATGCCGGGGCGTGTACCAAGATCTTACGCCCGTTCTTGTGCAAGCACAAACGGGCTCAGACCTTTGTACACTGTAAACTAATATACATATTTTACAGTATAATTGCTTCCGTCGCCGATGTATTTTTTCACTTCTTTGCTGCTGTTGCTGGCGGCCAGTGTGGGATCCATCAGCGTCCAGTTTTTGCCGTCGAATTCGATGATGCCGCTGACCCAGCCGGATTCCTTCAGATATACGCTGATCCAGGCGTGGTAGGCGGTGCCGGAATAGCCCACATCCAGCCGGGTGGGGATACCCTGGGAGCGCAGCATGGCGGTCATGAGGGAAGCATAGTCGAAGCAGATGCCCTTGCCGGATGCCAGGGTGGCATCCACATCCGGGATGTAATTGGCAGAAATGTTTGCCGCTGCTTCCTTGTCGTAGGTAATATGTTCAATCACATAGTTGTAAACGTTCTGCACATAATCCAGATCGTCGGCAGACTGATCGGAGAGGGAGATGCCAAGCTGTACGGTCTGGCTTTCTTTTGTATACCACACATACTGGTTCGGGCAGAGAAACGGGCGGAACTCATCGGCGAGTGTCACGCTGATCTCCTGGGAAAAAGCCATGGCGTACATATTATCATAGGCGTGCTCCAGAACAGCGATGCTGTAGGTGCCGTCTCCACCGGACAGGGGGAATGCACTGTCGGTGTCCGGCAGCAGGGTATAGGTATATACGGTCTCGTCCGGGATGGTGATCTGCAGCTTGGCCATGTCGGAAGCACCCTGGTAGCGGATCATCACATAGCCGTCGGCTGTGTTGGAAGCGTCAATGGAGACGGCTTCATTTCCGTAGGTGATCGTGCCGGATTCTTCCGGGAGCGTGACATCGGTGATGGTCTCCCTGTGGCTGTCAGAAGCTCCGGCATTTTCTCCGGAGGTGCCGGCGATATTGGCGGCCGCCGTTGCTGTCTGGGCGTCGGAGGTCGCGTGGCTGCCATCCGAAGAGGAACAGCCGCCAAGACAGGAAAGACCCAGGAAGAGAAATACAGATGTGATGATCATTCGTCTGTTTTTTCTCATTCCAGGGCCTCCTTTCCGGTACTTTATTGTTTCAATGTCAGAATCAGCTGTAATGTGTTGCCTGCATAATCGGGAACGAAAATATTCAGGGAAGCTGCGGGATAATCAAATACCACACACCCTGTCTCTTCGTCCCAGGAAACCGGGAGGATCTTTTCTCCGTTCCCGTCTGCCGCATAAATATGTTCATAGTCGATGCCGGAGCCGTTTTCTTCGTCTTGTAGATACAGGAGCAGCTGTCTGTCCTTTAATTCATTGGATACGAGAACCGGAGATGTACGGTCGATGCCGGTGACTGCTATTGTCTCTACTGCGTACTGATGATTGGAAAGTACGACGGTGATGGTCATGGTGCCGTTCATGGTCGGTTCAATGGAATACTGACGGGTGCCGGTCTCGTATACCGGGATGTTGCGGCCGTCGATGGTTGCCGTTACCCGGCTGACAGGCGGAAACGCGCTGGTGACGCGCAGCTCATAGACCGGATCCGCAGAGATTGTGGCGGGAAGCTCCCGGATGCTGATCTTCGGAGCAATAAACAACACCGGAAGCAGGAAAAACAGTACCATAATCACAACCAGCACCAGCCGCTGCAGGGCAAAACGCTCCCGACGGTAGTTGCTGTAGGAGGTAAGCACCTCCAATGGAATCTTGTTGGACTCCATATCACAGGCTTCGAAAATATTTTCCAGCATCTGCTTGGCAATCTGATCATCCAGGGCAGGGATATCTGTTTTTTTGCATTCATCTGACATATGTGATCCCTCCCTTCCTAATGTCCGATCAGCTGTTTGAGCCGCCTGCGGCCGCTGACCAGGTAACGCTTCACGGAACTTCGGCTGATATCCAGCATCTTTGCAATATCTTCCAGTTTCATGTTTTGATAATATTTCAGGAATATCACCTGAGATTCTGTAAACGGAAGGTTCAGCACCTGTCGCATGAGGTATTCTTTCTCATCAATGCGGATGGCCTGATTTTCCGGGTTGTTGTAAGGGTCAGCCTCCTGGGAAGCCGCGGAGGCTTCATAGTCGCTGAGCTCCGTCTTGTGTTTGGTGTTCTTTTTCTGCATGTTAAAACAGATGCGGAAGCAGATCTGATTCAGCCAGGAGATAAACAGCTCCGGATTTTTCAGACTATGGATGTTCTTCAGGACGAGAATGTATGTTTCCTGCAGGGCGTCCAGGGCCAGATATTCATCTTTCAGATAATGATAGGCAAAATGATACAGCCGCTGATACGTTGCTGCATACAGTTCTGCAAAGGCGTCACTGTCCCCGGTCATCGTCCGGGTAACCAGCTTCGCGATATATTGATAATCTAAAACAGACACTCTCGCACCCTCTTTCCTGAAAAATTAGGGGTATATGATACCAGGGTCGAAAAATCAAACGTCGATTGTGCTTGCACAAATAGATGTTTGATCTTGAGACCCGCCCACAATATGAGGATAAAAGTGTGGCGTATGCCACACGATATCCGAATGTGTGTGGGGGATTGCGGGAGTACAAAGTACGGAGCAATCCGCAGGGTATCATAAATTATACTTCTTCCGATGTGTCGCTGATCCGCTGGTTGGCAAGGGAGATCAGCTGTGTGATGGTACGGATCTGTGCGCCTTCGTGGTAGGCCCTGCCGTAGGCGTATTTCAGCGGAAGCTGCTCTGCCATGGAGTTGTAGGCAGACACCCGCTGGTTCACCAGACGCAAGAACGCATCCATCTGCTCCGGCGTCGTATCCTCAAAGATCGCTAAAAACTTATTGCCGCCGTTGCGGCCGACGAAGCACATGTTTACAGAGGCAAGCTTCAGAATATTGGAAAAATCCCGGATCACGGCGTTGCCCTGCAGATGGCCGTACAGGGTGTTGATCTCCTGGATATTCGTCAGGTCGAACATGATACAGCCCAGCGTGTCCGGCAGCGGCCGGTCCAGATATTTCTCAATGAGCGCGTCGCAGCTGTAGCGGTTGGCAATCCCGGCCACGGGATCGGAGTGCACCGCAAAATCCAGTTCCCGGTAATCCTTTTTATATGAAGCGGAAAAGGAAAAGTCCAGGAAAATAAAGAAAAACGAGAGGCCAAGCACAAACCATAGCAGCGCAAACATGATGCGCACATCGGGATCCGATGCGATCATATGGTAAAGACTGTGGTTGGTAAAAATCTTATAACAGCCAAAAGCGGTCAGCAGGATAAAAATGATCAGCTGGATCGTTTTGACAATATCGTGTTTTCTCATAGGATGGCCTCCTTTTAAGGAATTTGTTGTCTTCCCTTCTTAAACTCAGGTTCCCGCGCTGCCACGCTCTACTGCCTGCTATCGCAGGAGGAACCTTTGTTAATGGCTTGTGAAAAACAAATGTCTGCTAGCGCAGCCGCTTGTTTTTCACTGCGCGCATTATATTATAACATAGTTCTTTGTGGGGCGCGCGACAAAAAGTTTGAAAAATTTTTGAAAAAGGTGAACCTTTTTCTGAACCGCCCCGCTCTTAATAAGTAGAAGGTTATCTATTGTTGAACAACAGGTGGGATATACAGATCACAAGAGAAAGGAAAGATACCGTATGAAGAGCTATTTTAAAAGAGGTCTTGCGTTAGTTCTGGCGGTGGCGCTGGTCGTGTCCAGCGGCCTGTACGTGTCTTCGGATCGTACCTTAAAGGCGACGGGCGAGGATGAGATGTACAGCGAAGCCGGCGCGGAGACAACGCAGGAAGTAGTGGAAGTACAGGCGGAGCAGGAGGAAGCACAGCCCGTGGCGGAAGCGCCCGCAGAGGAGGCGCCTGCCCAGGAGCCTGAGACGACGGTGCAGGAGATTGAGATCGCGCCGGAACAGCCGCAGGCACAGGAAGAGACACCTACGGAAGAGCCGAAGGCGGAGGCAGCAGAAGCACCGGCGCAGGAAGAGACACCGGCGCAGGAAGCACAGGCCAAGGCCCCGGCGGCAGAGACTCCCGTGGAAGAGGAGAAGGCAGCAGAAGTCTGTCAGCTGCATGTGCAGGCCGTATCCGGCGGCACGGTGACCGTATCAGTGGACGGCGGCAGTGCGAAGGACGCAGCAGACGGTCTGGCAGAAGAAGTAAAGAAGGATGCCGATGTTGTCCTCCATGTATCTGCAGATGAGAATCATGAGATCGCAGCTGTGACAGCCAACGGCACTGCACTTGGTGCGGCATCCGGTGACAGCGCAAATGCATCTTATGAGCTGAAGGCAGATGCTGATACCACCATCGCTGTTTCCTTTAAGGAAAAAGCAGAGGAAGTACAGCAGGAATCTCCGAAGACTGAGGAGAAGAAGGACGAACAGAAAGCGGAAGAAGCTAAAGAAGAGACTCCGGCTGAGGCGGAGCAGGAGGAAGCCGCAGAGAAGGATCTGAACGAGATGACTGCGGATGAGCTGTTCGCGTATCTCATGACCGTATCCGGCGACGACATGGACGCTCTTTATGAGAAATATCCGAATCTGGACGAGCTTACCGCAGCATTCAGCGAGGAACAGCAGCAGGAGCTCACCGCACACTTCGGCGGCGATCAGGTGGCAGAGCTGGCGATCACCGGTGAAAGCCAGGTGAAGGTCGGTGAGAGCGTAACCCTGACGGGAACGAAGAGTGTCAACCGGAATTCTGATCATTCCTGGAGAATTACAGTTGGTGGGGAATATGCACAGATTACCGCCACAAATAAAAATACAGTAGAGGTTACCGGTATCGCTGTCGGTGGTCCTGTAACCGTTTATCATTTGTATAATACCCGTGATTGGGGATGGAGAAGCGAAATTTTCACGCTGAATGTCATCAGCGGTGTGACAGCAACTTCCCTGACGGTGGCACCGGAGAGTGCCACGGTGGCAGCCAACAGCACCGTACAGCTGACTGCAACCGTAGAGCCCAGCGGCGCAGCTGTGACCTGGGCCAGCAGCGATACCAATATCGCAACGGTTGACCGGAACGGCAGAGTGACCGGTGTCAAGGAAGGCACAGCAACCATTACCGCATCCTCCGGTGATCTGGTGGATTCTTCCGTCATCACGGTAACGCGAGATACCAGCTTGGATGTGGCAGATCAGACCGCATATTTCTACATCTGGAAACCGGGCACCGCAGCAGGAACCGACTACAGACAGGCGTGGTACTACGTGGGAACCGGAAAAGTGAAGGGGCCGCAGGCTTCCGAAAGTCTTGGCGGAACGAAGTATTATGATTGGAGCATGATCCAGTCTTATCCCAGTTCCATGCCTGACATTACGGTTGACGGTGTGCCGTATAAATATGATCCTTCCCCGGATGCGCCCAACGGTACCTATAGTGTCAACTGGGCATACCTGGTGATTTCTTCCGGAGCAAACAATGGAAATTCTGTTATCACCAATGATTATGTATACCATGTAGACGGTTATGCAGTCTTCAAGACCGCAGGGGAGATCACGGTAGACTTCCAGGTGAAGCAGCCGACAGTCAACGGTTTTGAAAGCGTGGACGGATGGCCCAAGGTATACAGACAGGGCAACGATGTGACAGCACCTGCCCAGGCTGCGACCAAGACGGTCAACAATGTGACTTATACGTTTGATGGCTGGTATAAGGATCAGGGATGCACCCAGCGTGCAACCGCAGATGATTTCAAAAATCTGCAGCAGAGCGTGATTTTCTATGGAAAATATGTTGCCAACAGCGCAGCATATACTGTGGAATATTACTATGACGATGTGCTGAATGCCAGTGAGACGATTCATGGAAACGGCACTCAGGGCGAGAGAATCCCTTACACCGCACCGGATACCAAGACTGTAGACGGTACAGACTATACGCTGGTTCGTGTGGAGACACCTGGAAAACTGATCACTTCCAGCAGCGACAACAATGTGATTCGGATTTACTATCAGGGCGAGTACAAGGTTGTCTATGACCTGAACGGCGGAACGACCACCAGTGAGCAGACCGAGTTTGGCGGCTTGCACAAAGGCGATGCAACGCCGCCCATCGACGAGCCCACCAGAGCAGCAGATGATACGTATACATACGAGTTCGCAGGGTGGTCACCGGAGGTAAGCGATACAGTGACCGGTAATGCAACCTATGTGGCACAGTGGACACCGGTATACAAGATTTTCCATGTGACTTACGACTGGGGCACCCCGGATAAGGCAGTCACAGATGTATACACGCTGCCGACCGATACGAGGGACTATCATTATAATGATACTTATCAGGCAGTCACCACCTCCTACGGAAGAGTAGAGACGACTGATCAGTACGGCAATGTGAACGGCTATTACAGCTTCAGCGGCTGGAGCCCGGCAGAGGGCACCATCACTGGCGACGTGACCATCACTGGAGAATGGACGTACACATCGGTAACGGTAGGAGAGCATAAAGTATATTACACCTGGAAAGGCCTGCCGGATGCTGCCTTATATAATGAAGCGGGCACACAGATTGCCAGACCGGAATATCCGAAGGACATCACTGGACTGGTGAACGGCGAAAGCTATGCGAAGAAGCTGGATACCAGCATGCCGGGAACTGTGGTATACACCCAGGACGAGTTTGGCAACAAGACCGGGAAATACACATTAAGTGCATGGACAGACCCGAATAACGGCACCATGGGAACCACAGACGTGAATGTCACAGGTGTCTGGCAGGAAGAGATATTCCAGGTAAAGGAGTGGCATATCACTTACGAGTGGAGCGGAGACGTGCCGACAGGCGATTACGCCCAGACACTGCCGACAGATGGCACTACCTATAAAAACAACCAGGATTACACAGTAGATACCAAGTATGGCGAAAATTACACCGTAACCACTTATGACGAGTGGAACAATGTGACTGGCACCTATACTTTCAGCGGATGGGATACCGAAGACGGAAAGATCACAGAAAACCTGACCATCAGGGGTACCTGGAAATATGACAAGACAGATGTTGCAAAACACAATGTAAACTACATCTGGCATAATTTCCCTGCTGGCACTCTTTATAATGATGAGGGCATAGTGGTAACACCGGAGAAACCGACTTCCATCACTGACCTGGTGAAGGGACAGAAGTACACCATTGATAAGGCAATGCCGGGAACCATTGTGTACACCCACGATGATCTGGGCAACGTCAATGCGAAATATGAGTTAAGCGCATGGACAGATCCGGGTAACGGTACCATGGGCGAGGCAGATATTACCGTCAGTGCTACATGGGTAAAAGAAGACGTAGAGGTGAAGACCTGGAAGCTTACCTATGAATGGACGGGAGATGTGCCCACAGGCGTTTATGCACAGATCCTGCGCACCGATGATACAGCATACAGAAACAATGAGGTATTTCACGCAACAAATCAGTACCCGGCCGGTTACACCGTAACCACCAGGGATGCATATGGCAACATCAATGGCCGGTACGAGTTCAGCGGCTGGACACCGCTGACCGGAACGATGACATCTGACCGTACCATCTCCGGTACATGGAAATTCATCAGCCAGACAGTGGAGGCACATGAGGTGCACTACAGCTGGGGGGCAACCCTGCCCAATGAAACACTGTATGATGCAGATGGCAACGAACTGAAAGTACGGCCGACGGAGCCCACCGATGGCAACAAGTATGTAAATAACCAGACCTATCCGGTCAATCGTGACCAGGAGGGCATGACCGTTTACACCAGGGATGCATATGGCAACACCAACGCTTCCTACAAACTGAGCACATGGACGGATCCGGGTAACGGCACCATGGGCAACAGCGATGTGACCATCACCTCCGAATGGGTGAAGACAGAAATCGCGGTGGATACATGGAAGATCATGTATTCCTGGGATGGAGACATTCCGACCGGCGTGACCCTGCCCAACGATCCGACAGAATATGTGAATGGCGCAACATACAAGATTGATACGACTTATACCAGCAGCTATACCGTACCGACTCATGACCAGTATGGAAATATCACCGGGGAGTATCGGTTCTCCGGCTGGGATAAAGCACCGGGAATCATTACCAGCAATATCGAGGTAAAGGGAACCTGGAACTATGTAGAGACAGAGCTGGTACAGTATACGGTAGAATATACGTGGCGTGGTCTGCCGGCAGGCGTGACACTCTATGATGCAGCTGGCAAGGAGGTTACACCGGAGAAACCGGCGTCCATCACCGGACTGGTGAACGGCGAGAGCTATGCCGAGCGGATCGATACCAAAATGCCGGGCACAGTGGTATACACCCATGATGAGTACGGCAATCAGACAGCTTCCTATACCTTAGGACAATGGCAGGATCAGGGAACCGGAAAGATCAACAACGCCAACGGAGAGATAGAGGGTGTCTGGACAGAGAAGAAGCTGGACGTGGCTACCTGGAAGATCACATACAACTGGAAAGGTAATGTACCGTCCGGCAAATACGCACAGACGCTTCCGACAGACAGTAAAACTTATATCAATGGAGAGCAGTACACCGTTGATGACAAATTCAAGGACGGAACAACCGTAGAGACAACCGATGATTTCGGCAACGTGAATGGCGTTTACACTTTCCATGGCTGGAACCATCAGACAGGGGAGACCATCACCTCCGACCTGACCATTGAAGGTACATGGAGCTTTGAGACCAAGACGGTGGATGCTCATAATGTCACCTACCATTGGGAGGGCCTGCCGGGTGAGCAGTTATATGATAAGGACGGAAACAAAGTAACACCGCAGGAACCCAAAGGGCATACCAGTCTGGTGAACAACCAGCCTTATACGGTAGACCGTTCTCAGGAGAATATGGTGGTGTATACCCATGACCAGTACGGCAATGTCAATGCCAAGTACACACTGGGCACCTGGCAGGATCCGGAAAACGGCGTCATGAAGAACGCGAACATCACCATTGAGGCAAAGTGGACGGCGGAAGCTGTCGATGTGAAGACGTGGAATATCACTTACGAGTGGACAGGCACGACTGTACCGGCAGGTGTGAATCCGCCCACCGACAGCAGAACCTATACCAACCGACAGCCTTATACCGTTGATCGGACATTTACAACGGGATATACGGTAAATTCTTACGATGCATACAACAACGTCAACGGTGTTTACACCTTCCAGGGCTGGGATACCGCAGACGGTACCATCACCAGTGATCTGACGATCAAGGGAAGCTGGACATTTACCAAGACAGACGTAAAACAGCTGAACGTTACTTACAGCTGGAGCGGTCTGCCGGAGAATACCAGACTGTACGATGAAAAAGGAAACGAAGTTACACCGCAGCTGCCCGCAGGCGCTTCTGGTCTGGTGAAGAATCAGAAGTACACGGTAGATACAAAAGTTTGCCCGGCTGGCACCAAGGTCTACACAAAGGATGCCTATGGCAACCTGAATGTCTGCTATACCCTGGGTGACTGGAGTGCATCCGGTGAGATCACCATGGCAGACAGCGATGTGGAGATCAGCGCACAGTGGACACCGGAAGTAATCGAACTTCCTGATTACAGCATTACTTATACCTGGGATGGAGACGTACCGACAGGTGTGAATCTGCCGACAGACAACACCAAGTATAAGAACAACCAGCCGTACACGGTAAATACCACATACGGCAAAGGATATACGGTAAACCGCACAGACGAGTACGGCAATGTGAATGGCGTCTATACGTTCAGCGGCTGGGATAAAGGAAATGGCAGGATTAATCATTCTGACCTGATCATCCATGGAACCTGGAGCCTGAAAGAGACGACCGTGGCACAGCACAATGTGACCTACACCTGGGATCTGCCGAAGGGAACCTACTATACGGCAGCAGGTACGCAGATTGTACCGACGCTTCCTGATCCGCACGTCGGACTGGTGAAAAATCAGGGCTATACGATCGACACCTTAAGACAGGGCATGGTGGTCTATACCCATGACCAGTATGGCAATGTGAATGCATCCTACACCATGGGCAACTGGAGCGATCCGGGCAACGGCGTGATGGGAGATGAAAACATCGTTGTATCCGGTCACTGGACCAAAGCGGATGTAACGGTACAGACCTGGAAGCTGACTTACAAGTGGAGCGGCCTGAAAGACGGCGAGCAGCTGTACGATGCGGACGGGCAGGAAATCACTGAAAATGTAAAGGAACCGATTGACAATAGGACTTATATCAATAAAGAGCCTTTTGCGGCAGAAGCAGGATACTTTGACGGCTATCAGGTATACACCCATGATCAGTATGGTAATGTCAACGGCGAATATACCTTCAGCGGCTGGACACCCAAGTCTGGTATCATGACTGCCGATCAGACCATCGAAGGCACATGGACATTCAGAGAAACAACCGTGACAGCGCATCAGGTAACCTATCGCTGGAGCGGCCTGCCGGATGGCGTGACCTTATACGATGCGGCAGGCAACACGATCGTTCCCACATTGCCGGGTGGCACAGGCGGCCTGGTGAAGGGACAGCCTTATACGGTGAATACCGCAGGCGCTCCTGCGGGTATGCAGGTTTATGCCCATGACGAATATGGCAATGCAGATGTATGCTACACTTTAGGTGACTGGAGCGCATCCGGCACCATCACCATGGGAGACTCTGATATCGTGATCGTTGCCGCGTGGACAGGCGAAAGCATAACGATTCCTGAATGGAAGATCTCCTACTCCTGGGATGGCAAGATCCCGGATGGCGTCACCCTGCCGACCGATGACACGAGCTACAAGAACAATCAGGCCTACGAGATCGACAAGACTTATACAGATAACACGAAAATCGAAGTAAAAGATGCATATGAGAATGTCATCGGCATCTACAGCTTCAGCGGCTGGGATACGAAAGATGGTAAGATTACCAGCAATCTGACCGTAACCGGTATCTGGAGCTACGAAGCGAAACCGCAGACCCCGCATAAGGTAGCCTATACCTGGAGCGGTTTGCCGGAAAACGAAACACTTTATGACGGCGAAGGCAATGAAGTGACACCGAAGCTGCCGGGTGACATCACTGATCTGGTGAACAATCAGCCTTATACACTGGATAACACCCTGATCGGAACGACGGTTTACACCCATGACCAGTACGGCAACCAGACGGCAGCTTATACATTAAACGGCTGGGTTGATCCGAACAACGGTATCATGGGAACCGCAGATGTAGAGGTAGCAGGTACCTGGACGAAGGAAGAGATTCCCGTGCAGACACACACCATCACCTACAGCTGGAGCGGTCTGCCGGAAGAGCCCATTCTGGATGCGGACGGCAACGATGCAACACCGAAGAAACCGGAAGACAACCGGATTTACACACACAACGCACCTTACAGTGTCGATACCACTTTCCCGGCAGGTTATACGGTAACCACCTATGACCAGTATGGAAATCCGAACGGTGCCTATATCTTCAGCGGCTGGGATGCTGTGGAGACAAAGGGCTACATCACCGCAGACCTGACATTTAAGGGCGAATGGCGCTATGAGGCAGCGGAAGTTGCAAAACACAATGTGGTATACAGCTGGAGCGGCCTGCCGGAAGAGCAGTTGTACGATGCAGACGGCAATCCGATCGCACTGGCAGTACCGGCAAGCCTCATCGGCCTGGTAAACAACCAGTCCTACGATGTGGATACCACATACCCGAACATGACCGTATACACCCGCGACGCTTATGGAAATGTCAATGCAAGCTACACTTTTGGCAGCTGGAATGACCCGAATGGCGGCGTCATGGGAGAAACAAATGTAACCGTAGACGGCACCTGGACAAAGGCAGAGATCGCAGTGGCACAGTACACCGTGACCTATCTGGTAGACGGACAGGTATATGGAGCAGTGGAAACGTATGTACCGGGTCAGCCTATCGCAGCCCTGCGGCAGGCGCCCACCAGAACAGGCTACACCTTCAGCGGCTGGAACCCGTCTACACTTCCGGAGAAGATGCCGGCACACAACATCACTGTTGAGGGCACCTTCGCTGTGAACAGATACACACTTACCGTACACTATGTGGATACCAACGGAAATCCCGTGGCAGCAGATTACAACGGCACTTACGACTTTGGCGCACAGTTCCATGTCGTATCCCCGAACGTAACCGGCTACACACCGAATTATGCATCCATCAGAAGCGATGAGAACGGTATGCCCGCACAGAACCTGGAATTCACCATCGTTTATACCGCAAATCCCGGCGGCAATAACCCGGGCGGCGGCGGAGACGATAATGGCGGCGGTGATGACAACGGCGGCGGAACCACACCGGGAGGCGGTACAACGACAACCACAACAGACAACACACCGGCAGCAACACCTGCTGACGGCGGAAATGCACAGACCGAGACGGTGCCGGCTGCACAGGACGCAGTGGTGACACCGGACGGAAACGGCGGCTATGATCTGACAGCGATCGCGGACGGAGAGACACCTCTTGCAGACATGGAGCTGGACAACCATAAATGCTGTATCATGCATTTCCTGTTGATGCTGATCGCCCTGATCGTTCTTGGCTTCTATACCAGAAGCAGAAAGAAACATCAGGAGAAGATTCATGAACTGAGAGAAGAGCTGGAACTGGAAAAACAGAAACGCGGCCTGACAGGCACTGACGCTGCAACGGCTGCCGGTAACGGAAGGGAGTAAGAATGATGTTGTATAATCTGTATGTGTTTGACCACAATGTTCTGCACATGTGCTTCTGGACACTGCCGGCAATCATTGCCGCAGCAGCAATGGTCATTGTAGGCCTCGTCCATGGACACAACCAGAAAAAGCGTGAGAAGAAGTTTGAGGAAGAGCTTGCGGAAAAACTGCAGGGAAATCTGGAAGGAGGGAATGAATCATGTCATATATCATAGAGCATACCCGGTTGGGATTTTGCTGGCTGGATATTGTCGCACTCATTGTTCTCCTGGTAGTCGTGATCTGGTTCATGGTAAAACGCCATGACATGAAAAACGAAGAGAAGGATCTGGAGGACGAGCTTTCCGCCATCTACGCGGGAGATACGGTGGACACCGAACATCATATCTAAACAAAATCAGGAGGGGATGCGCAGGAATCTGTGCATCCTCTTCCAAGTTTCGGGCATTTGTTATCGCCTGTACGGGAAAGTGCCATGTACTGTAGTAAAAGGCGTATACTGCGTGGAAGTGAAATAAGGCAGCAATTTGCACGGACAGAATGCGTCCAAGCGTTATATACAGGAAAGATGGTTGAAATGCCAGGTGGATTTTTGGCCAGGACAGTGTATAATAGATGCGGAAATCAAACAGGGAAGTGATATCGTTGGAAAGAAGAATGCTGAAAAAATATGACGGAAAGAAACAGGGATGGCTCCGGCAGGGTAAGGAACTGGCGGTGTTTATCATCCTCATGTTTGTTGTGTTCCGGTTTATTATTGGGGTATCGCTGGTAAACGGCAGTTCCATGACCCCTTCGCTGAAAAATGGAGACGTGGTAGTGTATACGCGCATTGTTCCAAACTATGAGAAAGGCGATATCGTGTGCATCCGCATGCCATCGGGGGAATATTATATCAAACGCGTAATCGGGCTGGCGGGGGACACGGTGGAGATCCGAGACGGATCGGTGTATGTAAATAGCACTGTCCAGGAAGAAAACTATGCCCAGGGGAGGACAGAAACACAAGGGGATTCCATCAAATATCCCTACGAGGTCAAAGCTGACCGGGTATTTGTGCTGGGGGACAACCGGGAGGAATCCATGGACTCCCGCACCTTCGGCGCGGTGGCAAAATCCCAGATCAGAGGAAAGGTGCTCTTTTCTTTTTCACTGCCAGGGAGGAAATAAAGAATATTCCGGCGGTCGTTCTTATATAATGAAACAAACGCTTGTGCAATGCGGTGACTTCATGCGGCTGCTCCATTTTCTGTCAGAATTTACGATACCACTCATCATTTTCTATATCGTGGGATACGGTTTGCTTCAGAAGAAAAATGTCTACGAATCGTTCATTTCCGGAGCCCGGGAGGGGATGGAGATCGTCGTGCGGATTTTGCCGACGCTTACCGGCCTCATGGTGGGCACAGGGGTGCTGCGTGCGTCCGGGCTGCTGGATTTTCTCGGAGACCATCTGGGGATGCTTCTGGAACGGGTGCAGGTGCCCGGTGCACTGGTGCCGCTAATCATTTTGCGCATGTTTTCCTCCTCTGCGGCCACCGGGTTGTGTCTGGATATTTTTCAGCAGTACGGGCCGGACTCCCGGATTGGCATGATCACCTCGATCATGATGGGGTGCACCGAGACGATCTTCTATACGATGAGTGTCTATTTCATGACTGCAAAGGTAAAAAATACCCGGTATACGCTGCCGGGAGCTCTGGCGGCCACTTTTGCAGGCATCGCGGCGAGTATTTTTCTGGCGGGGAAAATGACGGTATGAAAACAGGGCGGATGGAACCAGCGTAAACAGGAATGAAGAGGCGGTCAACAGAGCGGATGAGCAGTACGAACGGAAAACGGTAGGCTGTGAAATTTATGTAAAAGTTTCAGAAATCGCCTTGACAGCGCCGGAAAAACAGGATACAATCGACTTACATTTAGAGGGAGTAGTTTTGATACGTCATCCAACAGACGCGGCCTTGGAAGGTCTGGAGACGTATACCGGGATTTTTATATCGAAACGGGTACGAGACTTTTCATGTGATTATTTGACAGGGAGTATGCAGATAATCACATGGAGGGTCTCTTTTTTTATATGATTTACAAAACAAAAGGAGGAGCCAGGATGAAAGAATGGTATCAGATGACGGAACAGGAGGTACTGGAACAGCTGCAGGCCCGGCCGGAGGGACTGACCGGCACACAGGCAGCGCAAAGGCTGGAAGAAGCGGGGGAAAATGTGCTGCAGGAAGCGAAGAAGAAATCCGCCCTGCGCATTTTTGCGGAGCAGTTTTGTGATCTGCTGGTGGTGATCCTGATCGTGGCAGCCGTGATTTCCATGTTTTCCGGCAACGCCGAGAGTACGGTGGTCATCCTTGCGGTGATCGTCATGAACGCTGTGCTGGGAACGGTGCAGCATCAGAAGGCAGAGAAATCGCTGGAAAGTCTGCGCGCGCTTTCTTCCCCCAGCGCCAAGGTACTGCGGGATGGACAGAAGACAGAGATCGATGCACGGCTGGTTGTGCCGGGGGATGTGCTGCTTCTGGAGGCCGGAGATCTGGTGGCCGCAGATGGCCGGGTGCTGCAGGGGTATTCTCTGCAGGTCAATGAAAGCTCCCTTACCGGGGAGTCTGCCAATGTGGATAAGCGGGAAGGAACGCTGGCGGGCGAGGTACCGCTGGCGGAGCGGACGAATCAGGTGTTCTCCGGCAGCCTGGTGACCTATGGCCGCGGTGTGGTGCTGGTGACCGGCACCGGTATGCAGACCGAGATCGGCAAGATCGCCAGCCTGATGAATGACACAAAGGAAAAGAAGACGCCGCTGCAGGTGAGCCTGGACGATTTCAGCAAGAAACTGGCGATGCTCATTATGATTGTCTGTGCTGTGGTGTTCCTGCTGAGCCTGTACCGCCGGATGCCTCTGCTGGATGCGCTGATGTTTGCTGTGGCGCTGGCAGTGGCGGCCATCCCGGAGGCGCTGGGCTCCATTGTTACCATTGTGCAGGCCATGGGAACCCAGAAGATGGCGAAGGAGCAGGCGATCATCAAGGATCTGAAAGCGGTGGAAAGTCTGGGCTGTGTGTCCGTGATCTGTTCAGATAAGACGGGAACGCTGACCCAGAACCGGATGACCGTGCAGCAGGTGTATGTGGGCGGAGAGACGGTTGCTCCGGCAGCGCTGGATCTGCACAATCAGCTGCACCGGTATCTGCTTTATGATGCGATCCTGACCAACGATTCGGCCATTGTGGATGGAAAAGGCATCGGAGACCCGACGGAATATGCCCTGCTGGAAATGGCAGAGCAGGCGGGCATTCAGGAAAAAGATATCCGGGAGCTGATGCCCCGGCTGGAGGAGCTGCCCTTTGATTCTGATCGGAAGCTGATGAGTACGAAATACGGGATCCACGGGGTACCTACGGTGCTGACCAAGGGGGCGGTGGACGTGCTGCTGTCCCGTTGTACCGGTATCCGGGAGGGAGCGGAGCCCATGTCTGTCCGTCCGGTGACGGAGGCGGACTGTCAGCGGATCCTGGAGGAGAATCAGCGGTTTTCAGAGAATGGGCTGCGAGTGCTGGCCTTTGGTTATAAGGAAACCACGGTGGAAGAACGGTTGTGCACAGACAATGAGAAGGACTTTATTTTCCTGGGGCTGGTGGCAATGATGGATCCGCCCAGGGAGGAGTCGGCACAGGCTGTGGCAGAGGCCAGACGGGCAGGCATTCGTCCGGTGATGATCACCGGCGATCACAAGGTGACGGCCAGAGCCATTGCGCAGTCCATCGGCATTTATCAGGAGGGGGATATGGCGCTCACCGGCACGGAGCTGGATGCACTGAGTGATCAGGAGCTGGGAGAACAAATTGACAAAATTTCCGTGTATGCCCGGGTATCGCCGGAACATAAGATCCGGATCGTGGATGCCTGGCAGAAACACGGCAATGTGGTTGCCATGACCGGAGACGGTGTCAATGACGCCCCTGCATTGAAAAAAGCGGACATCGGCGTTGCCATGGGCATCACCGGAACTGAGGTGTCCAAGGATGCGGCGGCCATGATCCTGGCGGACGACAATTTTGCGACGATCATCAAGGCGGTAGCCAATGGCCGGTGCGTATATCGCAATATCCAGAATGCGGTACAGTTTCTGCTGTCCGGAAATATGGCCGGTATTTTCTGCGTATTATACACTTCCCTGGTGGGTCTTTCTGTGCCGTTTCAGCCGGTGCATCTGCTGTTCATCAATCTGGTGACAGACTCCCTGCCGGCGCTGGCCATCGGCATGGAACCGGCAGAGGCGGATCTGCTGTCCCGACGGCCCCGGGATCCGAAACAGGGTATCCTGACGGGAAATTTCCTGCGGGCGGTATTGCTGCAGGGCGGACTGATCGCCATCTGCACGATGGCAGCATATCATATGGGATTACGGGCAGGCGGCGCGGCAGCGGCCAGCACCATGGCCTTCTCGACGCTGACTCTGGCCCGGCTGTTCCATGGATTCAACTGCAGAAGCAGCCATTCCCTGTTCCGTCTTGGCTTCCGGGGCAACCCGTACAGTCTGGGCGCTTTTGGCGCAGGTCTGCTGCTTCTGGGGCTGGTGCTGTTTGTTCCCGTACTGCAGAAGCTGTTCCTGGTGGTTATGCCCGGCGGGGTGTGTCTGTGGGGGATGCTCCTGCTGGCGGCTGCGCCCACGATCGTATTACAGGTGGGGCGGCTCATGCGGGGAAGATAATATATTGGGACCTATAGTGAAAATGAGAAGCAATAAACGCAAGGATTGGGGATGCGCAAAACCAGGCAATCCAGGAGTGATAGAGCAGAAGTGCTATACGGGCTGCAATATGCGAAAATTACAATGTATGTGAATATAGAAAAACGGAAAGGATGTGAGGGAAGGTCGAAGGATATCAAGGATTGGAAATCATGGAAGTACTGCGGGTAACAGGAGTGATGGGGGTACTTATATTTCTGTTTCTTGCCGCCTGGATGGATGCCCGCACAACGCGGATTCCCAACGGGCTGCTGCTGGCGGGCATCCTGTTTGTATTATTCTTTGTTGGGATGATGGAACAAAATTCCGGTTTGCCAGAGACTGTGGTGGGGTGTGCGGCAACGGGAGAAGCGCACCCGGCATATGTGTATTTTGTTCGGCAACGCCTGCTGGGGCTTGTGGGCGTCAGCGGGCTTCTGCTGTGCCTGACACTGTTTCGGCCCGGGGCCTTTGGTGGCGGGGATGTGAAGCTGACGGCGCTGACCGGTTTTTTGCTGGGATGGAGACTGAGCTGGTATGCATTTGCCGTCAGTATATTTTCTGCGGGGGTGTATGTGCTGTGGAAGCTGCTGCGAAAAGAAGTGGACAGAAGCAGCCAGATCCCGTTCGGGCCGTTTCTCTGCCTGGGAACGGCAGGGGTATTGGTATTTCCTTATCTTTATTTCATATGGAACTGTGTCCTGTGAGACGACAATAAAAAAAGAGGATATCTCAAAGCCATGATGTGAAAACCAGGCTTTGAGACACCCTCCTGAGGGGCGTTGTTATAAAATTGTCCTCTGTTTTTGGTTTGTGCGGGAATCCAGGGAAGAATTCCCGCGCGGTATATAGAGGATGTAGAGTTATACCAATGGAAACGGGGTGAACTGTCGCAAAAGCTCCGATGTGTTCCGAAGTCCGTAGAAAACAAGTCCTGTGATCTTATTCTGATCAGTCGTGTCCCCGTGGATGCCGGTAACGGTATTTGCCCGGCTCATATAAGCATTTGTCTTGCACGCATCGCCGATATAGAGAATCTCATTGCCATCCGGCAGAACCTCCAGCCGATAGGGCGTTGCCGGAGTGATCAGCATGGATCGGATCTCCCGGGGCGTCTGGCTGATGGCCCGATAGTTGGTAAAAATATACACCATATGTTTCTCGATGATATTTTTATCTATAATGGAATGGATGCACAGGCTTAAGGGTGTCAGGATCACAAGCATCAGACAAAGGACAAACTGTAATGCATGCACCCGCATCTGCTGTGCGAAAGGGATAAATACAAAAGCAAAGAATGTCAGCAGGGAGAGGCAGGCCGTCCACAGCAATGGCAGTGACCGGGAATAAGGAGGCGCAAGCAACCGGAAGGGCTCGCTTCGTCCTTTCCATAAAATCTTCTCTCCGTCCAGCAAATTCTCACTCAGATATCTGTCCATGTATCATCCCATTCCTAAAAGGTGATAAATCTCTTTCGACACTGACAGTATAACGCACTTTCTGATAAAGATAGTGTTAAAAGAAAAGACACCGGCGTAAAGAAACTGTTAATCTTTGGAAAAACACCCGGCGGATCAGTCTACCAGCATGCGGTAGCCGATGCCCAGCTCTGTCAGGATATACTGGGGTTCTGCGGGATTTTCTTTCAGCTTTCTGCGGATGTTTGCCATATTTACCCGGAGGATCTGATTGTCGGAAGAACTGTACGGCCCCCAGATATTTTTCATAATGAAATCATAGGTGAGTACTTTTCCGGCGTGCTTGCCCAGCAGTGCCAGACATTTGAACTCATTCTGGGTAAAATGGATCTCTTCCTCTCCTTTGGTTACCGTATGGCGGGCAATGTCGATGGTCAGATCTTTTACATGGATGATGTTGGATGCCGGGGAAGCGTCTGTGGTGGAAGCCGTATGCCGAAGGGCAGTGCGCACCCGGGCCATCAGCTCGGAGATACCGAAGGGTTTCGTGATATAGTCGTCGGCGCCCATATCCAGGGCAGATACTTTCTCAGATTCCTTGTCGCGGGCAGAGACGATGAGCACAGGCGTCTCATTCCACTGCCGGAACTCCTGCAGCAGGGTAAGGCCGTCCACATCGGGAAGGCCCAGATCCAGCAGTACAAGATCCGGACACTGAGAAAGAAATGCTGTCCGGGCAGTTTTGCCGTTCTCGGTCAGAATGGTCTTGTAGCCGTTGGTGGTCAGTGCATTGTGGATAAAGTTGCGGATGCCTTTTTCATCCTCTATGACCAAAATGGTTTTCTCGTTATTCATCCTGTGTTACCTCCTCCATTGGAAGTCCGAAGCGGAAAACAGCGCCGCCGCCCGGACGATTTTCTTTTTCAAAAAATCCCTTGTGTGCCTTTACAATGCTTTCGCAGACGGGAAGTCCGATGCCCAGTCCCTTGGAAGAATCGCTGGAAGGCTCCTCGCCGTCGTTTTCTGTGGCGTTCAGGCCGCGGCCGTGGTCGCTGACCTCGATCACTGCGAAGCTGTCTTTTGCATAAGAAGCGATCTGAATATGCTCGGTATCTCCGGAGTGCCGGATGGCATTTTCCAGAAGATTGATGATCACCTGTTTGATCAGGGTGGAATCCATGGGCGCCATGAGAATGTCCTGGGGCAGCTCCACGTGGATCTTCGTGTTGGGAAAACGCTTCTTCGTCTTCACCACCGCGTCGGAAATGACATCCTCCACGACCTCATTCTGTGTTTTCAGCGTTGTCTCTCCGGGCTGGAATTTCGTGATGGACAGCAGGTTTTCCACCATGCCGATGAGCCATTCGGAGTCGTCCCGGATATCGGTAAGCAGCTTGCGCACCTCGGCTTCCTCCATGTTGCGGCCGTCTTCCAGGATCAGTGTCGTAGAGCCGATGATGGTCGTCAGAGGTGTCCGCAGGTCATGGGAAATAGCCCGGAGCAGGTTGCTGCGCATTTTCTCTTTCTCCGCTTCAATCTGTACCTTCGTGCGCTCATCGTTCAGCTGCCGGTTCATCTGGTACAGCTCCCGGGTGTGCTGTTCCCGGCGGATGGCATCCTGGGCCTGCCGCTTGATCAGGGAAGTCATCGTGCAGGTGACGATGGAAACGATCAGCATGCTGATGACCGCCACGGTATAGCCGGGCATGGTCATGTTGAACTTCGCGTAAGGGTACATGAAGTAATAGTTGATGCAGAAAGCGCTGAATATGGAAGCGGCGATGCCCCACAGATAGCCGTCCGTCACCCGGGAAATGATGAGCACAGCCAATGCGTAGATCAATGCCGAGTTGTTCTCAACGCCCGTATAGCCCAGCAGGATGTCACTGATCTTGTATGCTGCGGCCAGAACAAAAAGTGTTTTAAACAAATCTGAAATATGTAACTTTTCCATAGAGAGCCCTCCTCATCATTCTATTATATTATAAATGAAGATAAAGAAAGTGTTAAGATTCGTATGAAAGCATTGTCAAGCGCCCAGGCGGGATGCGTGCTTGCACGTAAGCCCGTCTGGGCATTTGACAATCAAGCCGGAATGAGCAAGTAAGGCGATAGCCTGGATTGCGAATTTTGGCGGCAGATGCGGAAGCGCTGAAGGCGCGAAGCAGCTGGCTTTCATACGAATCTGTCTGCATAAAAGCATGGACGGAGCGCCGGATATGAGCAGAAATGAGCTGCGAAGCGGCGGAGAGCATCGAAGATGCGGTTCTGCGAATGCGCGACTGAACTTTACGTATGGCGAGCTGGCTTTCATACAAAGCTGGGCATGTGTAGCTGGCTTTTCTGTTGCAGCAGGTTTGAATTTATGGTAAGATAAAAACAGACAATTTTATAAGAAAAAAGTTTTTTTCTGAAAATAATACCAAGAAAAGGGGAGACAGCTGATGGAGAAGCAGGAACTGATCAGAGAGGCCATCGCCGCACGAAAGAGATCCTATTCGCCGTATTCGCACTTCCAGGTGGGCGCGGCGCTGCTGGGAAGATCCGGGAAAGTATACACGGGATGCAACATTGAAAATGCGGCCTACACACCGACGAACTGTGCGGAGCGGACTGCTTTTTTCAAGGCGATATCAGAAGGGGAGAAGGAATTCGAGATGATCGCCATTGTGGGCGGCCCGGCGAAGAGTGCCAGGACGGATTACTGCCCGCCCTGCGGCGTGTGCCGACAGGTGATGGCGGAGTTCTGTGACCCGAAGGCATTTCGGGTGCTGATGGCAAGGACGGAGACGGATTATCGGGAATGCAGTCTGGAAGAGGTACTCCCGTTTGGATTTACGAAGGAGGAATTGCAATGAGAATGTATGACCTGATCAAGGAAAAACGGGACGGCGGCGTGCTGTCTGATGAGGAGATCCGCTGGATGATCGACGGGTACGTGAAAGGGGAGATCCCGGATTACCAGATGTCTGCCATGCTCATGGCTATTTATTTTCAGGGCATGACGGATCATGAGACGGCGGTGATGACCGATGCGGCGGCGCATTCCGGGGATATGGTAGACCTGTCCTCCATTCCGGGCGTGAAGGTGGATAAGCATTCCACCGGCGGCGTGGGCGATAAGACGACGCTGATCGTGGGCCCCATTGCGGCAGCCTGCGGCGTCAAGATCGCCAAAATGTCCGGCAGAGGTTTGGGCCACACCGGCGGCACGGTGGATAAGCTGGAATCTATCCCGGGTATGCAGGTGGCGCTGGATCGGGAAGCGTTTTTCCGCATTGTGAAAGAGATCGGTCTGTGCGTCATCGGCCAGTCAGGCAATCTGACCCCGGCGGATAAGAAGATGTACGCCCTGCGGGATGTGACGGGCACCGTGGAGAGTATTCCGCTGATCGCCATGTCCATCATGAGCAAAAAACTGGCTGCCGGAAGTGACTGTATCCTGCTGGATGTGAAATGCGGCAGCGGCGCATTTATGAAAACGAAGGAGCAGGCGGTGACGCTGGCTGAAAAAATGGTGGCCATCGGGGAACATGCGGGTCGAAAGGTGGGCGCACTGATCACCAACATGGATATCCCGCTGGGCCATAAGATCGGCAATTCTCTGGAGGTGGAAGAGGCCGTGGAGACGCTGCGGGGAGAAGGCCCGGCGGATCTGACGGAGATTTGCCTGGAGCTGGCAGCCCACATGCTGTATCTGGCGGGAAAAGGCAGTCTCGAGGAGTGTCGAAGAATGTCGAAAGAGGCTGTGGAAAGTGGTGCGGCGCTTCGGAAGCTGGAAGCTATGGTGGAAGCCCAGGGCGGTGATGTGCGCGTCATCCGGGATCCGGCGCTGTTTGCCCAGGCTCCGGTTATTGAGGAGATCAAGGCACCGGCATCCGGCTATATCACCCATATGGACACAGAGGCTATCGGCGTAGCGGCAGCGCTTCTGGGGGCCGGCCGGGAGACGAAAGACGACACCATCGATTATTCTGCCGGTATCGTTTTGCAGAAAAAGACCGGCGAATATGTGGAGCAGGGACAGACCATTGCGCTTTTCCACACATCGGAGCGCAGACGGCTGAAAGATGCTGAGGAGCGGTTCCTCCATGCGCTGACCATCGAGAAGGAAAACCGGGAGCAGCAGCCATTGATCCTGGGGCAGGTAGTGCGATAGTAAAAACCGGATAGCGGTTTACGACGACATTGTTGTGTATTTGTTCGTAAACAGCGGGTTGTAAAACAATTTTTCATATGTTAAGATATTTGGTGTTTCAAAGGGATTACATATGGAAAAGAGGATGAATCGATGAGCAAAATTGCAGTTGTCACCGACAGCAACAGCGGAATCACACAGGCGCAGGCGAAAGCGTGCGGCGTGACGGTGCTTCCCATGCCTTTTTATATTAATGAAGAATTGTTTTATGAGGATATCAATCTGAGCCAGGAGGATTTCTACGCAAAGCTGGAAGGAAACGCGGACATTTCCACGTCCCAGCCGGCGGTGGGAGATGTGCTGGATCTGTGGAACAGCCTTTTAAAGGAGTATGACGAGATCGTGCACATTCCCATGTCCAGCGGCTTAAGCGGCTCCTGTGAGACGGCCATCATGCTGGCCCAGGATTTTGACGGCAAGGTGCAGGTGGTGAACAACCAGCGGATTTCCGTCACCCAGCGGCAGGCAGTGCTGGACGCGAAGACACTGGCTGAGCGGGGAAAGAGCGCGGCAGAGATCCGGGAATATCTGGAGCGTACGAAATTTGATTCCAGCATTTACATCACCGTGGATACGTTGAAATATCTGAAAAAGGGCGGTCGGATCACACCGGCAGCGGCAGCTCTCGGCACCCTGCTTCGGATCAAACCGGTGCTGCAGATCCAGGGAGAAAAGCTGGATGCTTTTTCCAAGGCGCGGACGATGAAACAGGCCAAGGCGACCATGCTTCATGCCATGCAGGCTGATTTCAAAGACCGGTTCCACACGGATGAGCAGGCAGAGGAAATGTGGATCCAGGTGGCATACAGCGGCACCGACCGCACAGAGGCGGAGGCGTTTAAGGCAGAGCTGCAGGCACTGTATCCGAACCACGAGATCGTGATGGATCCGCTGTCTTTGAGCGTATCTTGTCACATCGGGCCGGGCGCGCTGGCTATCGCCTGCACGAAGAAACTCGCTGAAAATAAGTAGTGCGGGCCTGGATGTATACCGAGCAGAGCAGCGACAGAATAAAGAAGTGACTTTGCACAATAGTGGAAAGTCACTGCAAGATTATAAAGAGTAGTGAAGAAATGAAGTAAGGAAGTAAGGAAGTAAGGAAGTAAGGAGGGCGCCGTGGATACTTACCAGACCATCAATGATGTGCTTGTCCGGCTGTTCCGGGAGATCATGGATCAGGAGCAGAAGGCGATCATCACGGAACAGTTCCGTGACATCACCAACAACGATATGCATATAATAGAAGCGATCGGTATCGAGGAGCCGCGCAACATGTCCTCCGTGGCCAAAAGCCTCTCCGTGACAGTGGGCACCCTGACCATTGCGGTGAATGCCCTTGTGAAAAAAGGGTATGTAGACCGGGTGCGCAGCGAGGCGGATCGGCGGGTGGTGCTCTTATCCCTGACGGAAAAAGGGGAAAAGGCCTATTATCACCATGAAAAATTTCACCGGGACATGGTGGATGCCGTCATCGGGCTGCTTTCCCCGGAGGAGCAGGTGGTTCTGGCAAAGGCGCTTACCAACTTAAGTGAATTTTTTCGGAAATTCTGATTCCTGTTCGGAGGCTGGAAGCAGCGTCAAGCACGAAACGTGCGAATCATGATATAGTGACAGTGTTGAATAATGTTCAATCCTGGTTGGCAATGAATTCATCGATTTTCTTCTCTAACAGAGAAAACGGAGCGGGTCCCAGGGACAGCAGGTATTCATGGAAGTCGTACAGACGGAAATTGGATCCCAGTGCTGCCCGGGCCCGCTCTTTTAGTGCATCAAATTCCAGATAGCCCACGTAGTATTTTAGATAGTTGGCTGGATCTTCCACGATGGCCAGGAAAACCTCCCGGGCCGTGGCCGCATCGGTGATGCCGCAGCTGTTCAGGAAAAGATAGGTGTCGTATTCGCTCCACCCGTAATAGTGGATACCCAGATCGATGGTGCTGTACAGGTTCAGTGCCCAGGCCTTGTTCAGCATGAGCAGCCGGGCCGCGGGTTCTTCCATCCTGCAGATGCCATAGGAGTACAGCTCGGCGTAGGTGGCCCAGCCTTCCGTGTAGCCGCCGTAGCTCAGGATGCCCTGCAGCGGGTTGGCGCAGTGGGTGCTGCTGTATACGGTCTGATACAGATGGCCCGGGTAGCCCTCGTGGGCCAGCACGGTGAACAGATCCAGTCCTTCATAATTTTCCCGGGGATTGATGTAGATCACATTGTCCGTCAGCCGGTCGATGGGTGGCGTCAGGTAAAAGGCCGGGCTGGAAGTGGCCTGCAGGGAAGCGGGAACGTCCCGCACCGTGTAGGAAATGTTGGAAAGCGTCGGAAAATCCCGGCTGATGGCCTGCTGCAGCGTCTCCAGCGTATGTTCCGGCGTGCCGGTGTCCAGGGAAAGATCCAGGGAAGCCAGAAGCGCCGGGTGTGCGGCGGCAAGAGACTGGATTTCGGTGGTGTAGTCCTGCCGCTTTTCATCCAGCAGTGCCTGCAGCTGAGCTGGGCTTTTCTCCGAACCGGTGACAGCCTGCACCAGATACCGGTAGTAGTCGCTGCCTTCCGGAAAATAGCACAGCCCCTTGTCGTTGACACCGCTGCCTTTCAGGGCACACAGGCTGTTCACCAGCTGCTCATATGCCGGGAAAACCGTGTGCTCCAAAAGCCGGGTGTGCTGCGCCAGGTACAGCTGTTTTCTGGCTTCGGGAACATCCGAAAGGGCAGCCAGCTTTTCCTCAAACAGCACCTGCAGATAGGAGTCCTGCCGTCCCTCGATGAAATCAATACACTGGTCGATGACAGCGTCGGCCACCGCATCCGACAGGAACAGCCCCCGGGCCGCTTTTTCCTGCTCAAAAGCCACAAGAGAATCGAAGTAGTCCCCCACCTGGGAGAGCAGTTCCAGATAGTCGGTCACATCCTGCTCTGTGTAAAAGGCATACTCGGCCAGCAGAATGGGAAGCTGTGCCTGTACTCCCAGGGTGGGGCTGAGCGGTTCTTCGTAGAAGTACCAGTCGTAGCTCTCCATTTCTTCCTGCAGCGCGTCCTCCAGCACATCCCATGTTAATTTTTCCGGTTCGGTCAGTGCCGAGCGGTCAATTCCATGAAGAGCGGCCAGCGTGTTTTCTGTGCGGATCCGTTCTTCCTCCGGAAGAGCGGCGGAAATCATCCCCAGGTGCACAGGCTGCCTGGCAATGCCGTAGCTTTCGGGATCGGCCAGTGTATAGTGCAGATTCAGCGTGGAGGAGGAAGCTTTTTCCTGAAAATACCGGTCCGTGAGAGCGGAAAGCGCTGCGGAGGCGTCTGCGTCGTCGATATTTGTCGAAAAAGAAAGAAAATGAAAAGAAGAGAGGTTTGCCGGGCGGGCAAAGAACAGGCAGAGAACAGTGGCAGCCAGCGCCAGTCCCATTACAGGGAGAAGAACCTTTTTTCGCATAGGGCTCCTTAAAGCAATCTTTGGAAAAATATATATGTACCAGTTCACCTGAATATTCTTGGCGCGGGTGAACTGGTAAGAGCTAGTCGAGAAAGAGCTGGGAAAGATTTTGCGAACCCTTGACAATGGGATGTGCTTTGTGATAGGCTTTCTCATATATACAATAAGGAAACGCAGGGAAGAAGAGAGTAAGCTTTGCAGGCTGTTTTTCAGAGAGATCCCCCGGGCGGACGCCTGGCTGTGAGGGGATGAACGGCCGATTGCTGAACATGGCTTCGGAGCGGCGCACCGAGCAATTCTATTTTTAGAAGGGTAAGGCTGCGACAGGGACCGCCCGTTACAGCGGAGAGAGATTTGCGGGAGACATTTTTCGTATGACAGGAAATTCCGTTCCAGAATGTCCGCAGATCGCTGCTGAGGTCTTTTTCGTGAGAAAAGGATGAAAAGAAGTGGTACCACGGTATATGCCCGTCTTCTGAAAAGAAGGCGGTTTTTTATTTCATGGGAAGTGGATTCCTGTGAATGAGGAAGAAGAGGAGAGATGAACATGGATAAGAAGAAGTTTTATATGACCACCGCCATTGCCTATGCGTCCGGCAAGCCGCACATTGGCAATACCTACGAGATTGTGTTGGCAGACAGCATTGCCAGATTCAAGAGAGAGCAGGGCTATGACGTATTTTTCCAGACAGGAACCGACGAGCACGGCCAGAAGATCGAGCTGAAGGCAGAGGCCGCAGGCGTGACACCCAAGCAGTTTGTAGATGATGCGGCAGGTGAGATTAAGCGCATCTGGGATCTGATGAATACTTCCTATGATAAATTTATCCGTACTACGGACGATTATCATGAGAAACAGGTACAGAAGATTTTTAAGAAGCTGTATGACAAGGGTGATATTTACAAGGGCTATTATGAGGGGCTGTACTGTACGCCCTGCGAGTCCTTTTTCACAGAATCTCAGCTGGTAGACGGCAAATGCCCGGACTGCGGCAGAGAGGTACAGCCTGCGCGGGAAGAGGCTTATTTCTTCCGTATGAGCAAGTACGCAGACCGCCTCATCGAGCACATCAACACCCATCCGGAGTTTATCCAGCCGGTGGCACGCAAAAATGAGATGATGAACAACTTCCTTCTGCCGGGCCTGCAGGATCTGTGCGTATCCAGAACGTCCTTTACCTGGGGCATTCCGGTGGACTTTGATCCGAAGCATGTGGTGTATGTATGGCTGGACGCCCTGACCAACTACATCACCGGTATCGGTTACGACTGCGACGGAGACAGTACCAAGCAGTTTAAGAAGGACTGGCCCGCAGATCTGCACCTGATCGGCAAGGACATCATTCGTTTCCATACGATCTACTGGCCGATTTTCCTCATGGCGCTGGATCTGCCGCTGCCCAAGCAGGTATTCGGACATCCGTGGCTGCTGCAGGGCGATGGCAAGATGAGCAAATCCAAGGGAAATGTCATCTATGCGGATGATCTGGTGGATATGTTCGGCGTGGATGCGGTTCGTTATTTCGTGCTGCATGAGATGCCATTCGAGAATGACGGCGTCATCACCTGGGAGCTGATGGTGGAGCGCATGAATTCCGACCTGGCCAACACCCTTGGAAATCTGGTAAACCGTACCATTTCCATGTCCAACAAATATTTTGACGGCGTGGTGCGCAATGCCGGTGTGAGCGAGCCGGTGGATGAGGAGCTCAAGAGCGTTGTGCTGGCAGCACCGAAAAAAGCCGCAGAGCGCATGGAAGAGCTGCGGGTGGCAGATGCCATTTCCGAGATCTTTACGCTGTTCAAGCGCTGCAATAAATATATCGACGAGACGATGCCCTGGGCACTGGCCAAAGAAGAGGATAAGAAGGAACGTCTGGAGACCGTGCTTTACAATCTGGTAGAGAGCATTTCCATCGGCGCTTCCCTGCTGTATGCGTTTATGCCGGAGACCTCCGAGCGGATCCTTGCCCAGATCAACGGCAAGAAGAGAAGCCTGGATTCCATGGACACTTTCGGCCTGTATGAGAACGGCACGAAAGTCACCGACAAGCCGGAGATCCTCTTTGCCCGTCTGGACATCAAGGACGTGCTGGAAAAGGTGGAGGCGCTGAAAGCAGCGCAGCAGGCAGCTTCCGGTGCAGCCGAGGAAAAGGCTGAGGAAAAAGAAGAGGCGCCCGTCATCGACATCGAGCCTAAGGCGGAGATCGAGTACGACGATTTCTCCAAATTACAGTTCCAGGTAGGCGAGATCATTTCCTGTGAGGCAGTGAAAAAGTCCAAGAAGCTGCTGTGTTCTCAGGTAAAGATCGGCAGCCAGGTGAAACAGATTGTGTCCGGCATCCGCAAATACTACACACCGGAAGAAATGGTGGGTAAGAAGGTGATGGTTCTGGTGAACCTGAAACCGGCCACCCTGGCAGGCGTGGTATCTGAGGGAATGATTCTCTGTGCAGAAGATGCCGATGGCAACTTAAGCATCATGACACCGGAGAAGGAGATGCCCGCAGGTGCGGAAATCTGCTAGAAATCATATGGTGTGCGTAGGGGAAAACAAGCCATTTGCCCTTACATGAGTAAAAAAGAAAACGGCCCTTTTTGCAGCCATGAAAGATGATGGATGCAAAAAGGGCTGTTGTTTTCTGTGAAAAATGATGTCAATTTTAAAATGCCGAAGCCAAAAGATCGCGGAACTTTAATTTCAGCCAGTTGCGGCGGATAATGGGAATGCCGCTGATGGATGCCAGGGAGGCGGTGACGTAATCGGCGATCTTCGTCTGGCCATCATCGTTGGGATGCAGGCCGTCCACCAGATAATCCTTGTTGTCTCCGTGGGTGAAATCCAGTTCTTCTGCGTGATACAGGTCGATGGAATCTACCTGGGCATATTTGTCTGCAATGGTGCTGATCTGGTTCGCATAGTCTTCCAGTTCATATCCTTCGTCGTTGGCACCGGTCTGATCGTACCGCTTCAGCGGTGTCAGCGCGATAATCTTACTCGTCGGATAATCGTGTTCCAGTCCGCTGAACAGCAGGTTCAGGGAACCGGAGAAGGTCTCGGCAGAATCGTCATCGTCATCTCCCATGGGAACATTCAGCGAATAGTCGTTGACGCCACCGAATACGAAGATGATGTCTGCATCCTTTTCCATCTCCGGGGCGCGGGAGAGAAAAGAAAGATTCTCGTTCTCTTCCTCAGAAAGCGCCGGGTTGACAGTATCCGAAATCGGAGAACTGGGCAATCCGTAATTATTTACCTTGTCTGCGCCAAGAACTTTGGCAACCTGATTCACATACACGTTGCCGGAATCATCCGTTCCGCTTCCATAGGTGATACTGTCCCCGAGGGCGTTGATAACCAGTGAGCTGTCCTGGGAGGAAGCGGTATCGGTATCCTTCGAGGTGCAGCCGCTTAAATATACGGCGCTGGCGAGTACGAATATGGAAAGAAGCAGAGCGAGCCATTTACGTTTGTTGAATAAATTCATACTCATCATTCCTTTGAATTGTAAAAGCTGTGTCTGTTATTGCACAGTCAGGCGAGAAATCCCAGATGCTCCAGCAGGATCTTGACACCGATGGCGATGAGGATCAGCCCGCCCACCAGTTCTGCGCGGGACTTATACCGGGTGCCGAATACATTGCCGACCTTGACGCCGATCACGGACAGAAGAAATGTCACAGTTCCGATGAAACAGACGGCGGGAACAATGTCGACCTGCAGGAAAGCAAAGGTAACGCCTACTGCAAGAGCATCTATGCTGGTAGCGATGGCAAGGATCACCATGACTTGAAAGCCGACGGACGGATCCGCATGTTCCGCCTCCCGGTCTCTGGATTCGCGTACCATGTTCAGACCGATAAAGGTGAGAAGAACAAATGCGATCCAGTGATCGACCGCCTGAATGTAGCTTTGAAATCCTATGCCCAGAATGTAGCCAAGCGAAGGCATGGCAGCCTGAAATCCCCCAAAATACAGACCGATGATGATGGCGTGACGCCAGTTCATCTTCTGCATGGCGAGCCCTTTACAGACTGCAACTGCAAATGCATCCATTGACAGACCTACTGCCAGAATAAATAACTCTGTTAAACCCATTATACCCATTTCCTTTCTTAATAAGTAGTGGAATTTTCTTAAAAATTCATTAAGGTAACATAAAAAACGAGACTTATCTACAGAAAAACTGTAGATAAGTCTCGTTATAGCCGATAAAATCGCCATGAACAGAGCCAGACGGCCGCCGTCAGAATGTTGACCCTGTTACACCGGAGGTGCTAACTACTCCCTTACCTATCGATAAAGTATAATCAATAGGTGGACAAAAGTCAAACAGTTTCCGGATTTTTTCATGCCCCTTGCATTTTACCCTGCTATCGCATACACTAGTAACAGCGGAAAATCGCGATTTGGAGGAAAACAGATGATTTTTGAGAGCCATGCGCATTATGACGATGAGGCGTTTGACGAAGACAGAGAGACACTTCTTGCCAGTATGCAGGAAAATGGAATTGAATATATTATCAACGTGGGGGCAGATCTGGCGTCCACGGGAAGGAGCATTGCCCTGGCGGAGCGCTATCCGTTCATCTATGCGGCTGTGGGCGTTCACCCGGACGGTGTGGGAGAGCTGAATGAGGAGAATTTTCAGTGGCTGCGGGAGCAGTGTGCCCACCCGAAGGCTGTGGCAGTGGGGGAGATCGGCCTGGATTATTACTGGGACACCGCGCCCAGACAGCAGCAGCGGGAATGGTTTGTGCGGCAGATGAAGCTGGCGGTGGAGACGAAGCTGCCGGTCATCATCCACAGCCGGGAGGCCGCCCAGGAAACGTTCGAGCTTATCAGCCAGCATCATGCCCATACCACCGGTGGTGTCATCCACTGCTATTCCTATTCGAAGGAAATGGCGCTGGAATATGTGAAAATGGGTTATTATATCGGGATCGGCGGCGTGGTGACGTTTAAGAATGCCCGGAAATTAAAGGAGACAGCGGAGGCGGTGCCCCTGTCCTCCATTTTGCTGGAGACGGATTCGCCGTATCTGGCGCCGGTGCCCAACCGGGGAAAACGGAATTCCTCTCTGAACCTGCCGTATGTGGCCCAGGAGATCGCACAGATCAAAGGGATCACGGCAGAGGAGGTCATTGAGACAACGAACCGCAACGCGAAAAAACTGTTTCTGGAAGGGAGAGCGTAACATGGCGCCGACACTTGGCAATCCGAAAAATACGATAGAAGTTTTGAATAAATACCAGTTCATGTTTCAGAAAAAGTTCGGACAAAACTTTCTGATCGATACCCATGTACTGGAGAAGATCATCCAGTCCGCCAACATTACAAAGGAAGATTTTGTGCTGGAGATCGGGCCGGGCATCGGTACCATGACCCAGTATCTGGCCGAGGCTGCCCGGGAAGTGACGGCGGTGGAGATCGACCGGAACCTCATTCCGATCCTGAAGGACACGCTGTCCGGCTACGACAACGTGAACGTCATCAACGAGGACATTCTGAAGGTGGATATCTGCCGTCTGGCACAGGAGAAGAACGGCGGCCGCCCCATCAAGGTGGTGGCAAACCTTCCCTATTATATTACGACACCCATCATCATGGGGCTGTTTGAGAGCCATGTGCCGCTGGACAGCATCACCATCATGGTGCAGAAAGAGGTGGCTGACCGGATGCAGGTGGGCCCCGGCACGAAGGATTACGGCGCTCTTTCTCTGGCGGTGCAGTATTATGCCCAGCCCTACATCGTGGCCAATGTGCCGCCCAACTGTTTCATGCCCCGGCCCAAGGTAGGGTCTGCGGTGATCCGCCTGACCCGCTATGCCCAGCCGCCGGTGCAGGTGGACGATGAGAAAAAGATGTTCCGTCTTGTTCGCGCTTCCTTCAACCAGCGCCGGAAAACGCTGGTCAACGGGCTGAACAATTCCCCGGAAGTGCATGCCACACGTGAGGCGGTGCTGGCAGCGCTGGAGCAGATGGGGCTGTCCCCCACTGTGCGCGGGGAAGTGCTGACGCTGGAGCAGTTTGCGCAGCTGTCCAATCTTCTGGTGGAAGAGGCGTAGAATATTTAACGGAAACAAGAACAGCAGTTGAAAAGTACACTGAACAAGATAATAGAATTACTGAGAAACCGGTTCTTAAAATAAGGAATCCGAATAGAAATAGGATAGAAAATATTTTAAGGAGCCGGATATGTCAGACTACAGACGCCTGGTGGCATACATATATCTGTACAATCAGGGAAAACGCGTCAAAAATGTCGGATTTACGAAGGTGGAATCCCGGAACGGGGAGTGCCGCATCCAGATTCAGATCAAGGGCGCCTGGGTGGCGGAAGGAAATGCCTGCAAATTCTATATTTTTTACCGGAAAGACGGGAAAATGCGGGGCATCCTTCTGGGAGAGGCGGTAATCCGTTCCGGCAGCGCACAGATGAAGCTGGTGACCGAGACGGAAAATATCATGCAGTCCGGCCTGGATTTGGGACAAATGGCAGGACTGATCATCCTGTCGGAGAAGGATCACCTGTTTGCGACCCGGTGGGACGACGAGGCCGTGTCGCTGGAACAGCTGGTATTTCATGAGACGGGGCAGGCAGACGAGGCAGCGCCGACGGAAAGAACAGCGAAGCCTGTTCAGGAGACGGCTGGAAACAGCGAATCTGCGGAGCAAAACCGAATGACAGATAAAACAAAGTTCGAGCGAGACATGCAGAGGGAACACCTCGCGAAGTCAGATCAAATGGAACATGCCGCTGAGGCGGATGAACCGGGTTCGTCCCAGCATATGGCATATGATCAGAAACAGCATCGCACGCAGCCAGAATCTGTGATACAGGTAAGTGATTCAATGCAGGAAGTGCCGACAGCCGGTTTGCCATCAGATCCGGCACACGCCGCTACAGATCCTTCTCGCCTGGAAGCCCAGGCACTGGAAACGCTGTGGGAGAAGCTTCGAAAGGGCCGGGAACGGCTGCATCCCTTCGGGGAGCAGGACGGCGGAGAGTATATTTTTCTGGAACCGAAGGATCTGCTGACGTTCCAGGATAACGGAAAATATCTGGTGAACAACAGCTTTTTACTGCATGGATTTTATAATTACGGGCATATTTTACTGGGGACAGAGGCTGGGGACGGCATGCTGATCCTGGGGGTGCCGGGAGAATTTTATATTCAGGAAAAGCTGATGGCGTCGCTGTTCGGGTTCCCGGAGTTTCGGAAAACGGTGGACGCATACGGCAACGTGGAAAATATGGGGTACTGGTTGAGAAAAATGGAGGAATAACCATACATGGAGGAAGCAAAGAAGTACATGAAAGCGGCCATCGCCCAGGCAAAACGGGCTTATCGGCTGGGGGAGGTGCCTATCGGCTGCGTCATCGTTTACGATGGAAAGATCATCGGCAGGGGGTACAACCGCCGCAATACAGATAAAAATACACTCTGCCATGCGGAGATCACAGCGATCCGCCGGGCCAGCAAGGTTATGGGAGATTGGCGGCTGGAGGACTGCACCATGTATGTGACGCTGGAGCCGTGCCAGATGTGTGCCGGGGCCATTGTCCAGTCCCGGATGAAGGAAGTGGTCATTGGCTGCATGAACCCCAAAGCGGGATGCGCGGGCTCCATCTTGAATATTTTACAGATGAAGCAGTTCAATCATCAGGTGGACATCACCCGGGGCATCATGGAAGAAGAGTGCAGCCAGATGCTGAAACAGTTCTTCGCCGAGCTGCGGGTGCGCAACAGGGAAGAAAAGCACCAGAAACGGGAAGCAGAGGCCGCCCAGCAGGGACAGAAATCGCTGGAATTTGATATACAGAATCCGCAGGCTGCGCTGCCGGAGACAGAGGCGCAACAGACTGTGGACGGTCGGCAGGAATCTGTTTGACAAAACCGGGAAAACACGCTATACTAAACTGCACGCAGAAAATATCTGCGTCAAGACCAAGTCATAAAGTTTCCGTACAGCCGGGGAGTTAGCGGCACCCTGTACCAGCAATCCGCTACAGCTGGGGTGATGTCCTGCCGCGGGCTGATTTATGCAGAGCTGCCCCTGATAAGTGATATTGACGTTTGGGTCTTACGCAATGGGAATCCGTGAATCGTGTCAGGTCAGGAATGGAGCAGCACTAAGCGGAACCTCTCATGTGACGTGAGGGTGCCTGGGCCGAGTTAACTGTCAGGGTAACGTCTGTGTAACAGGTTCAAAGCAGGACGTACGGATTTTAATCAATGCAAAAGAAAAGGAAGCGACGTCGAAGACGGCATTTACTTTTCTTGCATGATTAGTGAGCGAACAGCCTGCGTCAGCAGGCGATAAAGCGCGATAGCGCGAGTTCGTGAGCGAATAAATAAAGAATAGCGCGGGTTCGTGAGTGTGAATATAGAAAATGCATGTAAAAGTGAGATGGGAGCTGTGAGGACAGCCTCTCTTTTTTTATGTACAGAACGCAGACGAACTGCGGAAGTATAGGATTGGTTTCTGTTGATTTACAGGATCAACTCACATGGACAGCAACGAAAAGGCACCTGCGTACTCGCAGATGCCTTTTTGTTTGGGCTTATTATTACGATGTGAGGTAAGGGATTTCAGGAACCGTTTTTTATTAAACTTAACAATAACAAACAATAACAGGCAAACTCAGGATTAGCATGCCTTAAATGGGTACTTTAGAAGGAAGATTTTGGGTATCGGTTCCTTTCCTCGCTTCACCTTGTAACTGAATAATAGCACGGTCCATGGGGAAATACAAATTACTAAAATTCTTTTGAACCGGGAAAAATTTTCCTCGTTTACAAATTTCCATTCTCCATGTAAAATAAGGACAGGGTATTTATAGTTTCAGAAGGAGTTAGAGGGTGATTTAAATGACAAATTTTGAATGGAAGGATCTGATGTTTCTCAACTGGCAGCATCTGATGTATTTTCTGGTGGCGGCCGATACGGGAAACTTCACACGGGCATCAGAACTGCTGTTTATCACGCAGTCAGCACTTACGAAGGCGATCAATAATCTGGAGTCGGAGCTGGGAGCGCCGCTGTTCGAGAAGAAGGGGCGCAACATCAAGCTCACCGTATACGGAGAATCTTTTTATGAGAACGTGTCCGGCGCAGCCGAGGAGCTCAACGGCGGTGTGCGCAAGATCCATGATATGATCGACCTGAAGAGCGGAAGCATTTCCGTCTCAGCTACATACACCATGTGTGCGGAGTATCTGCCAAATATCATTCGAAAATACCGTAGAAAATATCCCGACACAGATTTTTCCATGCGCTATGAGGCAACAAGTACGATTCTGAAACAGATCGCTGAGGGAACCGCGGATGTGGGTCTTTGCGGCGACTATGATGATACGGAGAAAAAATATGCCGGTATCGTGAAGCACAGGATCCAGGTGGAAGAGGTGATCCTCATCGTGCCGCCCCGCTGCCGTCTGGCAGGAACGGAATATATCGATGATCTGACGACATTAAAGGATGAGAACTTCATCATCAATTCCAGTTCCAACACGGGAACCAACTATGTGTTCAACAAAATGTGTGCGGAGGCCGGATTTAAGCCGAAGATCGCATTCGAGTCCCATGACGATCACACACTCATCGGTCTGGTTTCCTCCGGGCTGGGCGTTGCCGCGATTCCGGACAGCCCGTCCCTTCTTGTCAATAAGGTATCGGTGCTGCGGTTCCGCAAGAATCCGCCCATGCGTAACCAGTATCTGGTATACAAGAAGGATCGCTACATGACCCCTGCGGTGAAAGCATTCATCGAGTTCATTCTGGAGCAGGTGAAGAAAGACGAGGAGATTGGTCTTCCGCCCACACCGACGCCGGGCATGATGCTGCCGCAGGAATAAAGATAGTATAAGGCAAAAATGCTAGGGGAAATGCAGATGCAGGTCTTATGGGGTGCGACCATCAGACGCGTGCAGGGAAAACGAGAATAAAAAATAAGAAGGTGCTGTAACACGATCCGTGGAGATCATGCTGCAGCACCTTTTCTTACAACATATTTGCTTTTAAAATTTCAGGTATATATCACCAATCAGGTATCGCCTGCTTCTACTTTAAAAGATTGTTATCCTCGAAGTAGTTGATCTTCATGGATGCCCGGACATTGCGGAGCGTCTCGGCGGCCTTGGCCTCTGCCACGCGGCTGCCCTCCCGTAAGATATCATACACATCGTTCGGGCGCTGTTCCCACATCTTCCGGCGCTCGCGGATGGGTGCCAGTTCTGCCTGCATGACGTTGTTCAGGAACTTCTTCACCTTCACATCGCCCAGACCGCCGCGCTGATAATGTGCTTTCAGCTCGTCCAGATTTGCATAGTCCGGCAGGAATTCTGCAAAGTGCTCAGGACGGCAGAATGCATCCAGATAAGTGAATACCGGGTTGCCTTCCACCTGGCCGGGATCTTCCACACGCAGATGGTTCGGGTCTGTGAACATGGACATGATCTTCTTGCGCACATCCTCTGACTCGTCGGACAGGTAAATGCAGTTGCCCAGAGATTTGCTCATCTTTGCCTTGCCGTCGATGCCGGGCAGGCGCAGGCATGCCTTGTTGGACGGCAGCAGGATCTGCGGATCCACAAGCGTATCGCCGTATACACTGTTGAACTTGTGCACGATCTCCTTGCACTGCTCCAGCATGGGCATCTGATCCTCGCCCACAGGAACGGTGGTGGCACCGAAAGCAGTGATGTCTGCCGCCTGGCTGATGGGATAGCAGAAGAAGCCCACCGGGATGCTTGTCTCAAAACCGCGCTGCTGGATCTCGGATTTCACCGTAGGATTGCGCTGCACGCGGGAAACGGTTACCAGATTCATATAATAGAAGGTAAGCTCTGTCAGCTCCGGTACCATGGACTGAATAAAGATCGTGGATTTCTCAGGATCAATGCCGCAGGCCAGGTAATCCAGTGCAACCTGCAGAATGTTCTGGCGCACCTTCTCCGGATGCTCGGCGTTATCCGTCAGCGCCTGGGCGTCTGCGATCATAATATATACTTCGTCATATAATCTGGAATTCTGAAGCTTTACTCTCTCTGCCAGAGAACCCACATAGTGGCCCACATGCAGGTGGCCGGTGGGGCGGTCTCCGGTTAAAATTACTTTTTTCATACACGTAATCTCCTTATTATTATAATAATTATCGCAATCCATTTTCTGCTCTGGTCGGCACGAAACATACACTGTTGGGATATGTCACAGTCTGCTTGCAAGTCAGGGCATACATGATGCCTGCAGATTGCTTCGTGCCCTGCACTTTCGCAATCCGCGCTGATATTCGCATATCGCAGGATTGCATCCTGCTTTTATGCTCATATCGGGGCGGGGCTCAAGGTCTTGTATCCACTAGTGAGCAAGCTCACATGGATACAGACTTTTGCCCCTGGCATCATTATATAGTTTGTACGAAAAAGCGTCAACCGAAAACCCGGACAATTCTTCCGGATGTCATGCGGGGAAAAGCACGGGAACTGTCATGTGCGTTTGTCGGCTAGGTACGTGTATTGCGGGTGCACCGGGAAATGACGGCAATGACCTTGTCGATCTCCAGCGGCTTGGCCAGATGGGCATTCATCCCGGCTTCCAGGCACTTCCGGGCGTCCTCTGCGAAAGCGTTGGCTGTCATGGCGATGATAGGGATGGTCCGGGCGTCGAAACGTCCAAGAGCGCGGATCTGCCCGGTGGCGGTGAGGCCGTCCATCACCGGCATCATCACATCCATCAGGATGGCATCGAAGGTGCCGGGCGGGTTTGTGCGGAACTGTTCTACTGCCTGTTCGCCGTTGCTTACGGTGGTGACAGAGGCGCCCGCATCGGTCAGGAGGATCTGCGCGATCTCCGCGTTCAGCGCATTGTCCTCGGCAAGCAGCAGGGAAAGTCCCTGAATGCCGGTGGATACGGTGCTGGGAGTGGTCGGTTCCGCAGGCGTCGCCTGCTCTGCGATCTCAAAGGGAATCGTGATGATAAAGGTGGAGCCCACCTGTTCCTGACTGCGGACCTCGATGGTGCCGTGCATCTGCTCGATCAGCCCTTTGACAATGGTCATGCCAAGCCCGGTGCCATGGTGGATGCTTCGGGCATCGGCCCGCTCCTGGGCAAAGGGGTCAAAAATATGCTTCAGGAACGCTTCGCTCATGCCGATTCCCGTATCGGTGATCGTCCAGCGGTAGGTGACCTGCGTGTCAGCGGTGTTGACACAGGTAAAGAGCGTGGAGATGGAGCCGCCGATTTTGTTGTATTTGATGCAGTTGGTATAAATATTGAGAAAAATCTGCCGCAGATGCAGCGGACTTCCGTATACCCACGGAAAAGTGACCGGATCGGAATGGGGATCGTAGGTCATGGTGATGCCGGATTCGGCGGCCCGCTGTTCGATAATGGTCAGCACCTCCACGGACAGACGGTTCAGATCCAGCGCTTCGCGGGCCAGGGTGATCTCTCCGCTTTCCAGCTTGCTCATCTGCAAAATGTCGTTGATGAGGGAAAGCAGATGGCTGGCCGCCACCCGCATCTTTTCCCGGTTGGTGTTGACCAGGTGCGTGTCCTCCGGGTGGGCGGCGTTGATCTCCAGCAGACCGATGATGCCGTTGAGGGGCGTGCGGATGTCATGGCTCATCCGGGAGAGAAAGCTGGTCTTGGCTGCGTTGGCCCGGTCAGCCTGTGCGACAGCAATGCTTAACTGTTCGTTGGTATCCTTCAGCTGTGCGGCGTATTCCTGCTGTGCCTGGATCTGCTCTTCCCGGTAGCGCTGGGCCATTTTCCAGCGAAGGGCACTGATACCGGCAAAGAGAATGATATAGCCGATGAGCGAGTAGAGGAAAATTTGCGGGGTGTTGGAAAAAACACTGTGCTCCGGCAGAAAGCTGTAGACATAGAAATCCCGGCTCCGTTCCATTAACCCAAAATACTGAGAAAGAGAACTGGGGGTCTGCCGGGTGTGGGCCAGTTTGTTTTCCTCCGGCATGGTTCTGATTTTGCGCAGGATGGGAATGTCACTGGCACTGTGGCCGATGAGCGTTGGGTTATTGCTGGCAACGATGGTATCTCCGCTGCTGACGACGATGGTGCCGTCATTTTCCGTGCTGTAGCCGGACAGCAGCGACGCAATGGAGAGATTGAAAGCGTCTATGTATTCCAGTGGGGTATGATAGTAGGCGACAACAATGCCGCTGGCATCCTGCCGGGCCGTGGCAGCCAGATCAATCTCACTTCCGTCCGGGCAATGCAGGCGGACGGCATACCGTTTTTCCGGCCAGACGGCGGTATCCAGAAGGGCCGGAGAAGCGAGGGCATCCAGGAGCAGATCCGACGCGGGCTCTTCGGCATGGTACTGTGAGGCTACCTGCCCCTTTGCATCCAGCAGAAAAATGCCGGAAACATAGCTGCTTCGGGCATACCCTTCCATGGCGCTGTCTGTACAGAGGCCGTTGGCTTCTTTCAGATGATAAGAAATCTGTTTGCAGCTTTCCATGATCCGCATGAGGCTTTTGGTCTCTGAGGCAAGTCCGATGCGGGCATAGCGGTTGCACTGTTCCTTGACGTAGCTGGTGGTTGCGGACAGGGATCGCCGGGTGGATACCAGGTCGGCCCGCGCGGCGGTAAAGGTGATGCCTGTGATCAGGAGGATGCCCAGCAGAAGATGTGCAAGAATATGGCGTTTGGCAGCCGGAATTCCGGGTTTTTTAATCTGCATGTGCGTCCACCTCCATGAATTTCTGCGGATGATCCAGATACTTGCCGATGATCTGCGCCATGGTGCCATCAGCGCGCATCGCTTCAAAGGTTTGGGACAGTGTCTTTTCCAGCCCGCGCTCATCCGACCGGGCGAATGCAACACCCAGGCCCACCGTCAGAAGCGGTTCGTCCAGAATCCGGTAGTGCAGGTCATAGTCGGCCATGCACTGTAAAAGCGCTATTTCGTGGGCGGCGATGGCATCCACATAGCCTTTGCTCAGATACGGATAAATCAGTTCCCGATTTTGAAGGGAAAAGACCTCCTCCAGTGCCGGAATCCGCTGGTCGGTGTGGGACAGGAAGATTTCTTCCGGTTTGGTGGTAGACTGGACAGCGATCCGCGCCCCTTCCAGATCGGCAAGGCTGCAGATCGGGCTGTCTTCCCGGACAGCCACCACCTGACGGCTGTACATATACGGTTCTGTCCAGCGGTACTGCTCTTCCCGGCCGTCGATGGAGAAGCTGCCCCAGATACAGTCGATGGTGCCGGCTTCCACCAGCTCTTTTTTCGATTCCCAGTCGATGGTGGTAAAGACCGCCCGGTAGCCCATGCGGCGGAATGCCTCTGTGGCCAGATCCACGTCAATCCCGGCGGGCTTGCCATCGGCATCCTCATAGTTATACGGCGGATAATTGTCACTGCCGACAATGATGGCGGGCGTGTCGCTGTCCGGAGCTGTTTTGACTTCCCGGGGTTCTGCGCAGCCGGTCAGTGCCGTGGCCAGCAGGACTGCAGCACAGCAGAAAATCATGCGGGTTCGATACTTGTGTGTACGCATTTTCATCACATCATCCTTTGCTCGTAGATTGTAAATTTTTGTCGAATCCGGCCGAAACGAAAAAAAGATACATTGTCCGTTCCGACAATGCACCTTCTTCTGGCCATATCCAAAATATGGAATAAATGAAAAATGTAGTTAGATTATATGCGAAGACGCTCGATTTTTCAAGTATTTACAGGGATAAAATACGGAAGAATATGAAGACAAATTTCGACAGAACGTGCAGGACAGGCGCAAAAACGCGCGACGGGAAACTCGAACAACAACCTGGTGACAACTTTTTACAGATGAAGGATAACGAAAAAGGACACTCAGTCAATGCGGATGGCATCAACCCGGGTGTCCTTTGCAAGCGGAGATGGTGGGATTCGAACCCACGTGCCAGTTGCCCGACAACTTGATTTCGAGTCAAGCTCGTTATGACCACTTCGATACATCTCCAAAACAATTCAAATAGCATTATACCATACAAAAAGAAGCAAGAAAAGGGGGAAGTTTATAATTTTGAATATGCCTTGTCCTCCCGGGGAAATTATTATATAATGATTGATACTAAGGGTCAAAGAATCCGGAGGCATCAATCATTAGGCTTGAAGCATAAAGATGGGACTATGTGTATGCAGTGATATAGAAAAGGATAACGGAGGCGTTGTGGAATGAAAAGAATTGGTATGCTGACCAGCGGCGGAGACTGCCAGGCACTGAACGCGACAATGAGAGGCGTGGTGAAGGGACTTTTTACCTACACCGATGATGTGGAGATCTATGGATTCCTGGATGGATATAAGGGGCTGATCTACAGCAATTTCCGTATGCTGACGGCACAGGATTTCTCCGGGATCCTGACCAAAGGCGGCACCATTCTGGGAAGCTCCAGACAGCCGTTTAAGCTCATGCGGGTGCCAGATGAGAACGGGCTGGACAAGGTGGAGGCCATGAAGCACACCTACCACAAGCTGAACCTGGACTGTCTGGTGATCCTGGGCGGTAACGGCACCCAGAAGACGGCCAACCTGCTGCGGGAGGAAGGGCTGAACATCGTGGGCCTGCCCAAGACCATTGACAACGATATCTGGGGAACAGACATGACCTTCGGCTTCCAGAGTGCTGTGGAGATCGCTACCTCGGCCATCGACTGTATCCACACGACGGCGGCATCCCACGGCCGGGTATTCATCGTGGAGGTCATGGGCCACAAGGTGGGCTGGCTGACGCTGCATGCAGGCATCGCCGGAGGTGCAGATATCATCCTGATCCCTGAGATCCCTTATAATATTGATAAAGTCATTGAAGCCATCGAGCGCCGGAACCAGGCGGGCAAGCGGTTTACCATTCTGGCGGTGGCAGAGGGCGCCATTTCCCAGGAGGATGCGGCCCTTTCCAAGAAAGAATATAAGAAAAAACTGGAGGCTGCCAAATATCCGTCCATTTCCTATGAGCTGGCGCAGCAGATTCAGGAGAGAAGCGGTGTGGAGGTGCGCATCACTGTGCCCGGACACACCCAGAGAGGCGGAAGTCCATGTCCTTACGACCGCGTGCTGTCCACAAGACTGGGCGCCAAGGCGGCGGAGCTGATCATGAACGGCGACTTTGGCTATATGGTTTCCGTGAAGAATAACAAGATCGACAAGACACCGCTGCAGGAAGTGGCGGGACGGCTGAAAATGGTTGAGCCGGATTCGGATATTGTAAAAGAAGCCAAGACCATCGGCATCAGCTTTGGTGACTAGGGTTTTGGCGGGAAGAAAGGAAGAAGCACATGTCTTATACAGCACTGTACCGGAAGTTCCGCCCGACGGAATTTGAGGATGTGAAGGGGCAGGATCATATCGTGACGACCCTGAAACACCAGATCGCGGCGGATCGTATCGGACATGCTTACCTGTTCTGCGGGACGAGAGGCACGGGAAAGACCACGGTGGCGAAGATTTTTGCCAAAGCGGTGAACTGTGAGCACCCGGTGGAAGGCAGCCCTTGCGGGGAATGCCGGATGTGCCGGGCCATCGCCTCCGGGGCGTCCATGAACGTCATCGAGATTGATGCGGCCTCCAACAACGGCGTGGACAACATCCGTGAGATCCGGGAAGAGGTGGCATATTCTCCGGCAGAGGGCAAATATAAGGTTTATATCATCGACGAGGTTCATATGCTTTCCATAGGCGCGTTCAACGCCCTGCTGAAAACGCTGGAGGAGCCGCCGGCATACGTGATTTTCATTCTGGCGACCACCGAGGCCCACAAGATCCCGGTGACGATCCTGTCCCGGTGCCAGCGATATGATTTTCGGCGCATCGGCATCGACACCATCACCGACCGTCTTATGGAGCTTTTGGAAAAAGAGCAGGTAGAAGCCGAGGAAAAGGCGGTCCGCTATGTGGCCAAGGCGGCGGATGGTTCCATGCGTGATGCTTTGAGCCTGCTGGATCAGTGTATCGCTTTTTATCTGGGGGAAAAGCTGACCTACGACCATGTACTGGAAGTGCTTGGGGCGGTGGACACCGAGGTGTTCAGCAATTTCTTTGGAAAACTGCTGCGGGGCGATATCCCGGGCTGCATCCGGGCGCTGGACGATCTGGTCATCCAGGGCCGGGAGCTGGGGCAGTTTGTCACGGATTTTACCTGGTATCTGCGCAACCTTTTGCTGGTGCGGAGCGCCGATCAGATGGAGGATGTGCTGGACATGTCCACAGAAAATCTGCGGCAGCTGAAAGAGGACGCCGCCCAGGTGGAGCCGGAGACGCTCATGCGGTGGATCCGGATTTTCTCTGAGCTGGCAGGACAGATGAAGTTTGCCTCCCAGAAGCGGATCATGGCGGAGATTGCCGTTATCCGGCTGTGCAGACCGGCCATGGAGCGCAACATGGATACGGTATTTGACCGGATCGCAGAGGTGGAGCGGAAGCTGGAGGAGGGCGTTGTCGTGCAGGCAGCGGCGCCTGCGGCCAGTGCGGGAAGCCGGGCGGAAGTAAAACCCCAGGCGAAACCGGTGCTGGACCGGGCCATCCCCGATGATATCAAACAGGTGGTGGCAGACTGGAAGGGCATCATCCGCGATCTGTCAGGCATGACAAAGAATTACCTGCGGCACGCAAGGCTGAGCCTGGGCGGGGAAAACCGGCTGCAGATCGTGTTTGAGGATGAGACAGCTTACGACTTTGTGAACCGGGATGTCCAGAAACAGGAGCTGATCGAGGCCATCGAGAGCCGGATCGGCAAACAGGTGGAGCTGGACATCAAGCTGGTGGACCAGGGCAGAAGTTTTGAGGATAGTTTTGTAGATATTGAGAAAATCGTCAATATGGACATTACAATAGAAGATTAAGCAAATAACAGGAGGAAAAGAATATGGCAAAAAGAGGTGGATTTCCGGGCGGCGGTATGCCGGGAAACATGAATAATCTGATGAAACAGGCACAGCGCATGCAGCGTCAGATGGAGGAGCAGCAGAAAGAGCTGGAAGAGAAGGAGTTTACCGCATCTGCAGGCGGCGGAGCCGTTGAGGTGACCCTGAACGGTAAATATGAGGTGACCAAGGTTTCTCTGGATGAAGAGGTCGTTGATCCCGAGGACATCGAGATGCTGGAGGATCTGGTCATGGCAGCTGTGAACTCTGCTCTTCGTCAGGTGGAGGAAGCATCCAAGGCCAACATGTCCAAGCTGACCGGCGGTATGGGCGGAGGATTCCCGTTCTAATGGATTACTACAGCAGTCAGATCAGCAAGTTAATAGAGCAGCTGTCGAGACTTCCGGGCATTGGCCCCAAATCCGCCCAGCGACTGGCGTTTCATCTCATTCATCTGCCTCTGGAGCAGGTGGAAGAGCTGTCGTCCTCGATCCTAGAGGCGAAGAAGAACGTCCGCTACTGTAAGGAGTGCTGCACGTTGACGGACGCGGAGGTGTGTCCGATCTGCGCCAACCCCAAGCGGGATCACAGCGTCATCATGGTGGTGGAGAACACGAGAGACCTGGCGGCCTATGAGAAAACGGGCAAATATGAGGGCGTCTATCATGTGCTCCACGGCGCGATCTCTCCGCTTCTTGGTATCGGCCCGGCGGACATCCGTCTGAAAGAGCTGATGCAGCGTCTCCAGGGGGATGTGAAGGAGGTCATCATCGCCACCAACTCCAGTCTGGAGGGGGAGACGACGGCCATGTACATCAGCAAGCTGGTGAAGCCGACAGGCATCAAGGTGACGCGGATCGCCAGCGGCGTGCCGGTGGGCGGCGATCTGGAATATATCGATGAAGTCACATTGCTCCGTGCGCTGGAAGGGCGGACCGAGCTGTAACCATAAGCAAAAACTTGAAAAATGAAAAAGGTGGTAGAGAAAATGAATGAACTGGAACTTCAGAAAACTGCCGTAGAGGTTCGAAAAGGAATCATTGAGGCGGTTCACAGTGCAAAATCAGGGCATCCGGGCGGCTCCCTGTCCGCAGCGGATATTTTCACCTATCTGTATTTTGAGGAAATGAATATTGACCCGAAGGCTCCGAAAAAAGAGGGCAGAGACCGTTTTGTCCTGTCCAAGGGGCACACGGCGCCGGGCTACTATTCTGCGCTGGCACACAGAGGCTTTTTCCCGGTGGAGGATCTGAAAACCCTTCGGAAAGTAGGCTCTTATCTCCAGGGCCATCCGGACAGAAAGCACATTCCGGGCGTGGATATGTCCAGCGGTTCTCTGGGCCAGGGCGTGTCTGCCGCAGTGGGTATGGCGCTGTCTGCCAAAATGTCCGGCGAGGATTACCGCACTTATACCCTGCTGGGCGACGGTGAGATCCAGGAGGGCCAGGTATGGGAGGCTGCCATGTTCGCAGGCGCCAGAAAACTGGACAACCTGGTGCTGATCGTGGACAACAACGGCCTGCAGATCGACGGCAACATTGCTGACGTCTGCTCCCCGTATCCCATTGACAAGAAGTTCGAGGCATTCAATTTCCATGTGATCAACATCGATGGAAATGATTTCAAACAGATCGCAGCTGCTTTTGCAGAGGCAAGACAGACCAAGGGCATGCCCACGGCCATCATTGCCAAGACCGTCAAGGGCAAGGGCGTTTCCTTCATGGAAAATCAGGTATCCTGGCACGGAACCGCGCCCAACGACGAGCAGTATGAGATCGCAATGGAAGAACTGAGAAAGGCTGGTGAAGCGTTATGTCAGAAGTAAAGAAAATCGCAACAAGAGAGAGCTACGGCAACGCGCTGGCACAGTACGGCGCAGAGTATCCGAATCTGGTCGTTCTGGACGCAGACCTGGCCGCTGCCACCAAGACCGGTATTTTCAAGAAAGCATTTCCGGAGAGACATATCGACTGCGGCATCGCTGAGTGCAACATGGTGGGCATTGCAGCAGGCCTTGCCACCACAGGCAAGATCCCGTTCGTCAGCTCCTTTGCCATGTTTGCGGCAGGCCGTGCCTTTGAGCAGATCCGCAACTCCGTGGGTTATCCCCACCTGAATGTGAAGATCGGCGCTACCCATGCGGGCATTTCTGTGGGCGAGGATGGCGCTACCCATCAGTGCAACGAGGATATCGCCCTCATGCGCACCATCCCGGGCATGGTTGTCATCAACCCTTCCGATGATGTGGAGGCAAAGGCCGCTGTGAAGGCTGCCATCGATCATGACGGCCCGGTATATCTGCGGTTTGGCCGTCTGGCTGTGCCGGTGATCAACGACAACCCGGATTACAAATTTGAGCTGGGCAAGGGCGTGGTGCTGCGGGAAGGCAAGGATATTACGCTGATCGCCACCGGTCTGTGTGTATCTGAGACGCTGGAAGCTGCCAAGCTGCTGGAGGCAGACGGCATCGACGCCAAGGTTATCAACATCCACACCATCAAACCGCTAGATGAAGATCTGGTGGTTGCTGCGGCAAAAGAGACCGGCAAAGTGGTGACCATCGAGGAACATTCCGTCATCGGCGGTCTGGGAAGTGCTGTGTGTGATGCCCTGTGTGCAAACTATCCGACACCGGTGTACAAGATCGGTATCAATGACACCTTCGGAGAATCCGGCCCGGCAGTAGAGCTGATCAAAAAATATGGACTGGATGCCCAGAGTATTTATGAGAAGGTTAAGGTATTTGTAAATAAATAGCACATAAGAAAAGAGGATCGTCCTTCTGTGATCAGATGTGTGATGCGGAAGGGTGATTTTCGGAATAGGAAAAACAATGACAGCAGTAATTGAGCGGGTATATGCGTGGCTGTGGGGAGATCTTTTCTCCATACCGCTTCCCGGCGGGGGCCAGATCGGCCTGTCACTTCTGGTCATTTTTCTCGTGCCTGCGGGAATTTATTTTTCCATCAGAACCCGCTTTCTGCCGGTTCGTCTGTTCCCGGATATGATCCGGGCGCTGGGAGAGAAGGAAAAAGAAAAAGGTGGTCTGTCATCCTGGCAGACACTGATCGTGTCTACAGCCACAAGAGTAGGCATGGGCAATCTGGTGGGCGTGGTAGCGGCCATATCCGCAGGCGGTGCAGGTGCGGTATTCTGGATGTGGCTGATGGCAGTGCTGGGGGCATCCACCGCATTCGTGGAGGCAACGCTGGCCCAGCTGCATCGGGAGGAGGACAGCCTGTACGGCGGTTTTCATGGCGGCCCGGCCTATTATATCCATCATGCCAGTGAAAAAAAGAGCGGCAGGAAGAAACGGTACTCCCTTCTGGCGGTGCTGTTTGCCCTGTCCGGCCTGATCTGCTGGTGCGGCATCAGCCAGGTGGTTGCCAATTCCGTGACATCGGCTTTCCAAAATGCGTTCCACATTCCGGTGCTGTACACCACCATCGTGCTGGTGGCGCTGGCGGCAGTGATCGTTCTGCGAAAAAATACAACCGTGAAGGTGCTGGATATTATGGTGCCGATCATGGCGGGCTGTTATTTTATACTGACGGTGGTCATGATCGTGAAAAATATCGGCATGGTGCCCGGCGTGTTTGCCCGGATTTTTGAGGAGGCCTTCGGAATCCGGCAGGTGGTGTCCGGCGGTTTTGGCGCTGTGGTGATGAACGGCGTGAAGCGGGGACTGTTCTCCAATGAGGCGGGCTCCGGTTCCGCACCCTGTGCGGCAGCAGCGGCGGAGAGTGACGATCCGGTGAAGATCGGTCTGGTACAGGCGCTGGGCGTGTTCATCGACACCATTGTGATCTGCAGCTGTACGGCATTTCTCATTCTGCTGGTGCCCCAGGAACAGATCGCAGGGCTTGCGGGCATGGATCTGCTGCAGACAGCCATGAGTTATCATCTGGGAGAGTTTGGTGTGATTTTTACGGCACTGACACTGGGGTTGTTCAGCTTCTCCACGTTTCTCGGCATTTTGTTCTATGCCAGATCCAACGTGTCCTATCTTTGCGGAGAGAAGTGGTGCTTCCAGACACTGTATAAGGTGGTGGCGCTGGTCATGCTGTTCATCGGCGGCCTGGCAGCCTACACGGTGGTGTGGGATCTGGGCGACGTGGGTGTCGGCCTGATGACGATATTCAACCTGATCGCTCTGTATCCCATGGCGGGAGAGGCGCTGGAAGCACTGCGCAGGTACGAGCAGGAGCGCAAAGAAGCGCGTTCCAGATCCCGTCAGAAATAATATCCGCCAGCAGGCATACCTTCCTGCGCGGCGTGTGTTTCAGAAAAAAGTAACCGAGAGCGCCGGAGCGGCTGACCGTTCCGGTGATATGCAGATCTCCCGCAGCGGGCAGCTGTTTGGACAGACCGGCACCTGGGAGAAGCGGCCCCAAACCAACCGTAATGCAGCCGGGGCGGTGTCCGACAGCGATGGCGGCATCCACGGCCAGAATGGGGGCACCGGGGAAATCCCGGGAGATCGCGCGTAAAATAACAGGAAGATTCAGGGCATGGACCGCCTGTTCCTCTGTACCGAAAATGTGTACAGGGAGCAGGCGGTCTGTTTTTTTCAGTTTTTCTTCCAGCAGTGTGCCCACCAGCGGCCCCAGCCGATCCCCCTGCACCTGGGTGGTGCCAATGCACAGGATGATCAGAGGCCGGGTGTGATCGACGGCAGGCAGAAGCTCTGCCAGAAAACGGGTCAGCGCCGCGGTGTACGAGCGGCGGCCCGGGATATAAAAAATCGGGTTTGTATTCATAAAATTCCTCCGAATATTTCAAAACATTGTTTTACACATATTATCGCTTGCAAAGTGCGTTTTATTTCTCTGGTATGAGTCAAAATCTATGTCCATGCGAGAAATTGATGTTGCTGAGTATTTGTGTCATTTACTTTTCAATAACGGAACTTTCTTTATAGTATGTCCAATGCAGGATGAGTTTGTTCCATATATCTCTAAAAGTTTTGAGAAAATGCAATGGAATTATGTAAGAGATATTTAGGTGGCAAAGACAGACGCAAGACGGATGCACGATGTGCACAGGGCATGTGATATACAAAGGTAAAGCAAAAATTCCGTCGAAATAATCTTCAAAACAGGGACACAAACCGGCAAAATATGCGGGAAACTTATGCTACGTTTAGAAAAAACAAAGCAGAGGTGGAGACGATGATCGAGGTTGTTTATCAGGGAGACGCGCAGGAGGAACAGGAAGGCATCGCATTGCCGAAGAATGTCCGGCAGGTGGGGGAGATCCAGCGGGACAGACGGATTTACATAGAAGATTACGTAGTGACATACATTCGGCAGAAAATAGAGGAAAACAAGAATCTGGGCTGTGTGCTCATCCTGACGGGAAGAAAAGAGTACGTGCAGGACACGCTGTATCTGTTTGCGGACGGCGCGTTTCTGGTGGAGTATGAGCAGGTGGGAAAGGATTACGTGTTTTCCGACCGGGTGTGGGAGACCGTCTATGAGCAGGTGAAGGAATATTTTTCCGGCGGGGAGATCGTGGGATGGCTGCTGTACGACGACGATCTGACGGAGGAACGGCTGCTGAAAGCACAGAAGAAAAACTTTCCGTCGGAGGACATGCTGCTCATCAAACGGGAGGCCTACGAGGAGGACTGTACCTGCTATCTTTATCGGGGCGGCAGTCTGGACGAGCTGCCCGGGTACTTTGTTTATTATGAGAAAAACGAGGCCATGCAGGAATTCCTTGTGAAAAATTATCAGAACGCCGCCCGGGCGGCGGAGGAAGAGCAGGCCATCCGAAAGAAAGAAGAACCGGTGGTGAACTTCCGAAAACGCATGCAGAAAAACCGGGAACCAAGGAAGCAGGCCGGCGGCACCCATGGCATTCTGTATGTGGCGGGTTCCTTTTTGCTGCTGCTGGTCATCCTCACCGGAATCACTATGGTGAATAATTATGATAAAATGCAGCAGCTTGAGACGGCAGCAGATCTGGCGGGCACGCCGCAGGCCGGCGGCGATGCACGGCAGACGTCCGCGGCGGTCGCCAATGGCAGAGACGGCACCGAAAAAGATGGGCAGAGCGGAACAGAAGGGACTGCCGGGGCGACAGGGGTACAGGCTGGTAACGCCAACACTGCGGATCAGGAAAGCGCAGCCGGGAATGGAACCGGGCAGAGCGGAAGCGCAGGGCAGGCAGACGGGACAGGCAGTCAGGCCCGGGTGGAGGAAGCCCCTGCCGGGGTAACCCCGCTGACGGATACCGCTTCCACAGGTTCTTCTGTAGAAAATGGGAGTGGCCAGAATAGCCAGGGACAAGCGGCAGACGGGGCTGCGTCGTCAGGTGCAGAATCAGAATCCTCTCAAAATTCCGGTGAAATCGGTATGGAAAACGAAAACCGGGAAGCAGGACAGGACGACGGGGCTGCAGGGGCGCAGTCCGACAGCGAAACGTCTGATCAGGATGCCGATGCCACCGGCGGTCAGACGCAGGATGAAACGGCGCCTGCCTCCACCAACGTGCCTGTCCAGTACACCGTCCAGCCCGGGGATACTCTGCTGGCCATCAGCAAACGGGTCTACGGCACTGACCAGATGGTAGGCAAGATCTGTGCCGCCAATGGCATCAACGACGGAGACAAAATACTGGCCGGGCAAAAAATACTGCTTCCCTAGATTAGAAAACATGATATAATGTGTGCAAAAGAAAAGGAAGCGACGTCGAAGACGGCATTTACTTTTCTTGCACCATTATCGAACGAACAGCCTGCGTAGCAGGCAATAAAGCGCGATAGCGCGGGTTCGTGAGATGCAAGGGAGAGGATTTGAGACTCGTAGCATTATCGAATGAACAGCCTGCGATAGCAGGCAGCAGAGCGCGATAACGCGGGGAACCGGAGTTTGAAATTCCGATAGAAAGATAAAAGGAGCCTCTTACATGGCAGAAGATAATATCAGGCCCTTCCGGACACGGGACGCCAAAAACGTCCCCACAGAGGAAGAGCGTGCTTTACATAAAAAGATCCGCCGGCATCGGCTGGGCGGCCGGGCGGCCATCGTGGTGCTGCTTCTGGCGGCGGCAATCCTGATCGTCTATTTTTACATGGATTATCAGCGAAAGACGTACAGCAACTACAGCATCATCGAGTGGAATGAGCTCAGCGGTATGGAGAATTCCAACAGCGTTTCCTTCGGCGGCAATATCCTGCGCTACAATAAAGATGGCGTGGCCTACGTGGATTACACCAATGCCCAGATCTGGAACCAGCCTTACGAGATGGGATCACCGATGCTGGATGTGAGTGACCAGGCGGCAGCCGTGGCGGACAAGGGCGGCAATAAGATATACCTTTTTGACGAAAAGGGCCTGACCGGCGAGATTGACACGGTGCTTCCCATTCAGAAGATCGCGGTGTCGGATGCGGATACGGTGGCTGTGCTGTTGAAGGATGGCAGCGTCAGCCGGGTGAATTATTACAATAAGAGCGGCGAAGTGATTTTCGAGATGAAGATCGGTATGGACAACATGGGCTATCCCATGGCCATGGACGTGTCGCCGGACGGCAAGATGTTCATGCTGTCTTTTTTGAGCGTGTCCGGCGGCAGTCTGGATACGGTGATTTCTTATTATAATTTTGGAAATGTGGGACAGGAGTACAAGGATCGTCTGGTGAAGTCCAAGACTTACGAGGACAGCGTGTTCCCGGAGGTGGAATTCCTGGACGACAGTACCTCCGTGGCTTACGGGGATACCATGGCCTGTATTTACAAAGGTTCCCAGATTCCGGAGGAATCCGCCACCATCACGTTTGCGCAGGAGATCCAGAGCGTATTTTCTGATGCCACGCATCTGGGCTTTATCCTCAGCAACGACAAAGAGGGCACCCCATACCTGGCAGAGGTGTACAATCTGAGCGGGAAAAAGATTTTCTCGGAGGATGTGTCTCTGGCTTATACCCAGGTCAAGCTGGACCGGGAGAAGGTCATTCTGTTCAATGACACGGAGTTTTCCGTCTACAGTCTGTCCGGCATCCATAAATTTGAGGGAGAATACGAGTCTACCATCAAGGACGTGATCTCCACCAACAAGCAGTCCCGGTATATCATCATCACCCCTACAGAGATGGATAAAATCAAACTTGAGTAGGCATATATACAGATAGCGAAGGGCATAGAGCAGGAAAATGCATCCTGAAGCAATGTGCAAATGCAGAAACGACGACAACATAGACTGAACTGACAGAAAGAGAAGACAGGAAGTGGAGACATGAACTGGTTACTGATAGGAATTTTGATTTTTATGCTGATCTGCACGATCAACGGATACCGCAAGGGCTTCATCAGGCTTGCGGTTTCCTTTGTTTTTGTGATCATCACCATTGCGCTGGTGCGGATGGTGACGCCTTATCTGGGCAGTTTCCTGGAGCAGCACACGCCGGTGTACAGCACCATCAAGGAAAACTGTATGGAAATTTTCCGGGAGGACGCCGGGGACTACGATCAGGAGAAAAAGACCGACCAGGTGAAGGCCATTGAGAGTAGCCGCTTACCGGAGAAATTCAAGAAATCCCTTATGGAAAACAACAATGCGGAGATCTACTCGATCCTGGAAGTGACGGGCTTTGATGAGTACATCGGCACGTACGTGGCAAAAACGCTGACAAACATCATCGCCTTTGTGCTGGCGTTTATCATCATTTATCTGGCGCTGAAGCTGATCCTGTTTTCCCTGGATCTCATCGCAAGGCTGCCAGTGCTCCACGGCATCAACAAGACGGCGGGGCTGCTGCTGGGGCTGGCGGAGAGCCTGGTGTTCATCTGGGTATTTTTCCTGGCGATCACCATCTTTTTCACCGGGAAAACCGGCGAGAACCTGATGGGCATGGTCAACGACAGCCTGTTCCTGCGGTTCCTGTATTCAAACAACTATCTGCTGAAAATCATCAGCGCTATTGTGCTGGGGGTATAAAACATATATGAGAATGCGGCTGGACCGGCGTTTATGGATGTGACGAAAGTGGATGAGGCTGATTTTGTTGGAGGGATACGCGATGAAGGTATGCATTTTGATGGGAAGCCCGAGAGCACAGGGTAACACGGCAGCACTGCTGGCCCCCTTCACAGAACAGCTGGAAAGCTGCGGCGCCCAGGTAACGCGCTTTGATCTTTACGAGAAAAACCTGCAGCCCTGTCTGGCCTGCCGGGCCTGTCAGAAGGACTGGACGATTTTCGGCTGCGCGAGAAAGGACGATATGCAGGAAATCTTTGACGCGGTGATGAATTGCGATCTGCTGGTGCTGGCATCGCCCATCTATTCTTGGTATTGCACCCCACCCACCAAATGCGTGCTGGATCGGCTGGTGTACGGCATGAATAAATATTACGGAGAGAAAAAGGGCCCCTCTCTCTGGCGTGGAAAGAAGATGGCCCTGATCACAACGTGTGGATACCGGCCGGAAAAAGGGGCCGATCTGTGGGAGGAAGGCATGCGCCGTTACTGCAAACACTCTCAGTTGACTTATGTGGGAATGCTGGCGGAGCGGCATCTGGGCTACGCCTCTGTGTTTATGGATCCTGAGAAGGAAGCGCGGGCCCGGGCATTTGCCCGGGCGTGTGTGCAAGCTTTTGATATTCCTTCGGCGTGATGTTCATTTCGTGAATAAAGGTACGGTAAAAATGGGAGATATCTGAGAACCTGATGGGCCGGATATCTCCCATTTTTTTGTGGCTTTTTTATGATTGCCAGGCATTTTGTAAAATAATTTGCGAAGCCCTCGTGATGCTAATGAGAAGAATTATCACATAATATCAAGATTTTTTTGAATTTTGGTGAAAGGATTTCCTCTTTCTGGTATTTCATATAATAGAGGGTTATCGCGAACTGCGATATTTTCACGAAAAAGAGGAAAAGAAAGGCAGGGGGGACTATTTTGAAAAGATTTTTCAGCATACTGCTTGCAGTGTGTCTTCTCGCAACCTGTGTTCCCATGGATACGTACGCCATGGTCGGCGCATTGAACACAACGACAGAGGCAGTTTCGGCCGATAGTAATGGGGCATCCGTTGGAACTTATAAGGTCAGATGGATCCAGAATGACCATATCCGGCTGTATGTTGTGACAAACAGGGTTGACAAAGAAACTTATCTGGTGACGGTTCCGGCAAGAACCAAAGCTTCGGCCAAGGAAGCATGTGACATGGTCACGCAGAAGGGAATCTATCAGAAGCCGTATTTTACGGCGGGTTCCAAAAGGATACTCTATTCTACCAGAGATGTATCCGTGTCAAACGATGCCATTACGGTGAAATATGTACTCAAGCCCTATGAGCAGATTTCCGGTCTGGCGAAGAATTCCTATGTGGTGACGACCACGTACCGGATCGTGAAGCTGGATGAAGGCACGACGGCAGGCACCACCGGTGCAGGGCGGATTTATGAGGATGATGCAGACAGCGGCAGAACCTATGGCATCAGAACGAGTATCGATGCCGCCTATCAGGGCTCCCCGGTCAGCTCTTACAGTGATCCCGTGGATCTGAAATTTTTTACAGAGCTGCACCATTTTAATAAGATGGGACATGCCGATGCATCGAAAGGTGCGTCCCTCTATATGAGCAGCGCATCGGGAAGCTCTCAGGATGGATATACCCATACAGAAGAGGCTCTGGCGGTGGACATGCTGCACGTGAATACCGGGTCGGTGGGCTGGGCCTATAGTGCGATTACCGGTCAGTACAAGAGCCATGGGGAAGCGATTTCCGAGCTGTTTACCAAGGGCTATTCCTGGGCAAATCCCTTTACGGCCATGTCCCCTCTGTATACCGGGTATGTGGACGGCCATGCTGGCGATCCAGATGCAGACTGCCGTGATTCGCTGCCGGAGCAGTTCTCGGCGACGGTCAGTGGTAATGTGACGCTGGAGTGCCCGTTTAATATGCTGGGTAAAGAGCGCAGTTTTTACCATGGAAATATGCTCTGGGGATTCCGGGATCTGTATACCGATAAAGAGGAATTTACCCCCAGTGATAAGGTGGAGGTCAGTACAACAGCGAAACAGCTGGGAATTTATCAGACTGGGAAAACCTATCAGGCGGTTCCGGCAGAAAATGCGGCTGCTCTTGAGAAAAATAAGGAAACCTACGGGGAACCGGTTGCTGTTTTAAGGGGAAATTATGCGGAAAAAAATGGCCGCTATGTATTCAGTTCCGGTGCGGCGGCGCTGTCTGCCACCATCACTGCTACGTGGCCCATGGGAAGCGGCAGCTTCTCTGTCGGCAAAGACGGCAGCTTTGAGATAAACGGTGTCAGCCTGAACGCACCTACCTTTAAATTTTATCAGGAAAAATCATCCGGACAGGATGGCCTTTCCATTGCACCGGGGGCTGATGGCCTGGCAGTGGCCATGGATGCGGACACCAACGCGGCAGTCATGACAACGGATGTCCCGGGCACCACCATCCGGGTGGAAAACGCCATGATCAAGCCCAGTGGAAATATCAGCTTTGCGGGTAATGCCCAGTTTGCCATTTTCAGAGGCGCGGAGTTTACCATGCAGGAGCTGGGCTACGGCATGAAAAACGACAAATTCAAGGTGAACGGTATCCGGGCAACGGGAAAGATTGATACTGCGGACATGCTGGGCCTGGAAATGGCAAGCCTGGAAGGCACCATTGATACGTTCAACTCCTATTATCACTTTACCATGGAATTGAATGTGTTTGATCTGTTTGAAACCAATGCAGAGCTGGAGCTGATGAGGTCCGACCTGACAGGTTCCCTCATGCCCAACAAGCTGTATTTCTTCGCAGGATCCAGCGTGGCCAAGATTCCGCTGGTGCCTCCGGTCGTGGTGGCAAACATCACCGGTGCGGGCGGCGGCTTTGACGGTCTGGCGAAAACGCTGAACGGAGATTTCTTCGCCATTCCACCGCTTACCCTTTCGATCACCGGAAGAGGTGAGGTACTTAATGTCATTGAGGCAAAGGCAACCTATACCTTCCGACCGGGTTATTACAAGCTGGAAGCAGAGGATGTGGGCATCGCATTCCTGAAAAAACTGAATCTGATCGACAATTTTACCATCTATGAGGGGATTCAGGGAGAGACACGCAATCATAAGGGTACCAACTATACAGGCTTAAGTGCTTCTGGCGGCGCCAGCATCCATATCAGTGTGCCGAATAAATCGAAAATCATCCAGGCGCAGGGAGATGTCAATGCCAGCGCATTTGCCGGACTGGATAACTATAAGAATCCGACAAAGGTTTATGCTGTGGCAGACCTGAGCGGCGGTGCGAGGGGAAGTCTGCATTTGCCGAAAAACTGGAAGTTCATTGGTGGGCTTAGTCTGGGATCCACCGGCTTTGATTTTTATCTGGGTGCCGACACTGTTGTGCCGGTGAGAGGCACAGATTTCAACGGCGCGGTAAATGCTGCATTTAAGAATTTCAGGGCTTACGGCGGTGCAAAGAAAGAGGGAGACTGGAAACTGGCCTCCTACCGGGTGTGGTACATATTCCCGGAGAATGATGCGGGATTTAAAGTGGTAGGTTTCTGGTCTGATCTGCCGGAATGGAAATGGGAAGATCATAAGCCGGAGGGCTACAGCGCTTCTGTCGGTGAAGAGGATGCCCTTGCGGCGGTGGAGGTCAATCTGGAGCCTCTGGAGACCGTGGTAACGGAAGCACAGAACAATGCTGATGAGAGCGCTGGTGCAGAGACTGTCCAGGAAGAGCTGCAGAACAGTTCTGTGGAAAATGCCGGTGCGGCGCGTACACAGGAGGAAACACAGAAAATTGTTGCGGCGGAAGCAGGGCAGCAGGATGCAGATGTGGAAAACGCACAGTCCGCACAGGTTGAAACGCAGAAGGCTGTTGCGGAAGAACTGGCGCAGATGGATGCACAAAATACTGCTGTTACAGAGAACGCGCAGACAGAATCTGAGAAAACCGGAAGCAACAGCGCACAGGCTGAACCTCAGACAGAGCTTGTGACGGAACCTGCGCAGGAGGAAATGCAGGCCGCTGATGCACAGGAAATCCAGCCTGAAAATGCAGAGAGTGCTGCTACAGAAGGATCTACAGGTACAGATGCAGCAGAAGACAGCTCTTCTGATAGTTATATAATAGAAGATACTCTTCCGGCGGTGATGGCCGAGCCGAACGCAATTTACAGCAAGGATGTGAGGCTGGACGCACATGCGGGACAGACTTTGCCCAGTGACGCAACGGTTCTCCTGATGGTGACACCTATTGCGGAAGATGCGGACATGGATGCTTTTGCGCAGAGTCTTTCTGTTGAAAAGAATGGAAGTGGGATTGCTCTGACATGGCCGCAGTACAATGAAGAGAAAGAGATCATAAATGAATCGGAAGTGAATGCCCTCATTACCACAAATGGGGATGGAAAACCCTGTGTGATGATCGGGCTTGGACAGAATGCGTCCGTGGATGACACCTGGTCGGTGACAAGCAGTCTTTCAGACTATAGGGTCAGCATGAATGCGTCTTTGCCCTTTGACAGTCTGTCAGTCAGTCTGCATGGGCAGACCCTGAGCGGGCAGGTGGCAAATCCAGATGCGAGTGCAAAATATGTGCTGGCTACTTACTTCGGAGAGGAAAGCGGTGATACCACATACGTGATCGATCATCAGGATATCACAGATCCTTCCGACATTTTCGCTGAGATTCCCAGCGAGGGTACCATGCTTCCGACGGGCAGCTATTTTGTGACAGCAAAACTGCTGAGTAAAGTAGAGGTAGAAATTGAGAATGAGGATGGAACCAAAGGAAAAGAAGAGGTTCTCCTTCCCGTTGATACGGCAGAACTGGGACAGGTGCAGTATCGGAATACGGTGCAGCCCGCAGCGCCCGCTTCGGCGGACATTCAACCGGCGGGTAATGAGATCATGCAGGCAGACTGGAGCCAGGTGGACAATGCAGACGGCTATAAAGTAACCATTTATCAGGAAGATGGCGGAAACTTTGTGGACACCGGTAAAGGTTATATGTATGATGCGGAGGATATCAAAGCGTCCAAGATTAACGGCATCCGTTACGACGCGGATACGAAAACCTTTGTGCTGGATATGGCGCTGACTGTAGCCGGGGAAGACGTCATTGCCGATGAAGAGAAAAATACGACATCCAAGGGAACGACATCTGTCCTGGAAGCAGGCAAAAACTATAAGATTGGCGTGCAGGCTTACAATTATCTGAAAGATGAGACGGGCGACAGGATTGACAATTCCAACGTATACAGCGAAGAGAAGCTTTCCAATGCTTCTCTGCTGCCAAAATACACGCCGCTGGATCTGGATGTGAAGTTTGAAATCCAGAAGCAGGGGGAATCATCTTCCGAGCTTGTTTCTCAGACAGTGACAGAGGAAAATGGGGTGTTCTCCTGCGTTTCCGGAGCGGGTGCAGATGACAAGTGGTATCTGACCCTGTCGAACAAGACCGGAGAAAATGCAGCGTATACGCTGACAAGGACGGATACAGACACGGAATATCCGGCTGTGGGAGAAGGAAAATTTGAGATCGACAATGCGGACATCACCGGCTCTATCATGGTTCGCATGGACGCCAAAGTGGATAAAGGAAGCTATACGGATATCACGACGAAGTATCTGCTCATTGAAAAGGACGAGACAGCACCCATGATCAGCCTGGATGATTCGATCGTCTATGCGGATGCAAAAACCGGAGAATATACGATCACCGGTATTGCAGAACCCAACAGCGCTATTTACCGGATCAACCTTTGGGGAGGCACGCTGGAGGAGAAGATTGCGGATGCCGACGAGAATGGAAAGTTTTCCTATACGGGAAAACTGGAGCTGACCATGGATCAATACGTATTCGATGAGAATGGAGAATTCGTTCTCGATGAAAACGGGGATCCGGTGCTTGAGACAGTGGCTGTTGAGACGGGAGAGAAGATTTCTCTTCTGGCAGCAGACGGCAATGGCAACTGGTCGGATACTGTGGCGGCATTTGTGACGCTGGCAGATCATGACTGGGAGGATGACTACACTATTGATGAGGAACCGACCTGTTCCACGGAAGGCAGCAAGTCGATCCATTGTAAGACGTGTGAGGCCACCAAAGACAGCCAGGTCATCCCTGTCACAACGCATAACTTTGAAAAGGAGCCCGTTGCGTACACGGCTCCCACAGCAACCCAGAGCGGTTCGGCAACCTATCGGTGTGCTGTGTGCCAGGAAACAAAGACCATCGAGATTCCGGCAGTGGAACTGACCGTTGGCGAATCTGTGAAAAAACTGTCCGATGTGACTTTTGGCATCGAAGGCTGGAGCTGCGATGATTCACAGGTATTGCAGCCGGGAACGGTTGTGGATGCAGTTGCCAAATACCGACTGACGGAAAATCTGACAATCACTGCCAACGTGCGGATCAAGGTATCCTGTTCCGCCACCAGTGCGGTGCACAAATCCGGCACGAGCGATCCGGCGGTCATCCGATGCACCGGTGTGCTGGAGGCCTTCCAGGGATTGACTGTAGATGGAAAAACGCTGACTAATGGCAAAGAATATACGGCAGAGTCCGGTTCCACAATTCTGACCTTCACGGCAGATTACCTGAATACGTTGACCGTCGGTACCCACACGGTTGTACTGACCTATGATGCAGGGGAGGCAAGGGCAAGACTGCTGATTACAGAGGATGGCAATTCCGGTGCGGGAGATAACTCCCATACGGGAAATTCCGGATCCGGCAGTTCCCAAGGTGATCCATCCGGCACGGCAAAGACACCGGATACCGGAGATCACAGTCCGGTGCTGTGGTGGATGCTTCTTCTGATCCTCTCAGCAGGCAGTGTGATCGCGCTTGTTACCTTTGGACGACGCAGGAACAGGAAAAGAAGATAACAGATATGAATAGATTGCGGGATTCGAAAAAAGAATTGTCGGAATCGGCAGGAAAAGAATCCCGCGTGAGAAGGGGTATATGATTATAGAAGAGAAAGCAGCGTTCCTGCGAAAGTGGGAGGCTGCTTTCTCTGATATATTATAGATAGATTAATGCTTTAATGCTGATGATGTTCGATCAGCGCCAGATTTACCCCGTTGGGATCTTTGGCAAAAGCCATGCGTCCCACGGTCGTCGGTACCGGCTCCATGGTAATGGTAACGCCCTTTGCCTTCAATTCCGCCAGCGTACTGTCCAGATCAGGCACATCTATCCCCATAGAATAAAGCCCGGTCTGGAATTTTGGATTCTGGATCAGCTCAATGAGAGACTGGCCGCCATCCAGAATAGTGATGCACACGCCGTTCCCCAGCGGATGTTCGCTGACCACCGGGAAATGCAGGATATCCCGGTAGAAAGAAACGGATTCTTCCATATCATTGACGATGAGTGTTGTGTACTGTGCTTTCATATAAATAATCCCCCTTTTCT
>QFCE01001806.1_pt1 | contig 72901 bp, 79 predicted proteins | sample 5346091 | NCBI WGS metagenome assembly QFCE01 (sample SAMN09062252, study PRJNA434731) | Human gut metagenome, whole genome shotgun sequencing project. | isolation source: stool timepoint A chromium assembly | host: Homo sapiens | collected 2015
GATACTTGACCTGTGGGCCGCGGATGACGATGCGGCCGTTGGCCGGTTCCTGGCCTTGGGCTATGGCGTTCTCGATGCTGCTGTATGTGCGCTTGGGCACATACTTGGTGATGCGTCGTGCAACGTTTTTCACAAGATGCTGCTGGGCGCGTCCGCCTTCTTCAAGTCCCAGGTCCTTTACGAGGCCGTCCAGTTCCGGCAGCTTGACGTCAAGCTCCAGCATGCTCATTCCGTCGTCACCTCACAATGAGGCAGGCCGCCGAATGCACAGTGCACAAGGTTTTTGATGGTCAGGGGCTTGTCCGCAAGCAGCGCTTTTTTACTCTCCGTGTCCGTTACCTCGCCCAGACGCTCGCCACGGACGATGAAATCATGCTCCCGTTTTTCGCCCTTGTACTGCTCCGGAAGATCTTCCGAGATGATGACGGATGTGCCGTCGGCGTCCTCCTGCCAGAATACAGCAGGGCAGAAGATGCGCCTGAACCGGTACGGCCCGGTCTGCAGGTACAGCGTGCAGCTCGCATTCGGCGTCAGCATCCGCTCACCCCCCGGTACAGCAGCCCGCTGCGGATGGGGATATATTGGGCGGCGATACGCAGGCAGCGGCGCTCGAAGCTGCCGGATTGTTCGTCATCCTGCTGGATGCTGCGGCTCCATTTTCCCACGCTTTCGCTGGTCACTTTTCCGCCCGCCAGCACGGCCGTGTCCTGGGCGTGCTGGGCGTCTGCCAGCGCGCAGTGCGCCATGCGCACGCATTTCGCCAGCGTTTCATCCTGCTGCCAGGCTCCGTCCTGCAGGCGGTCCAGCGTCAGACTGTGCAGCATGTACTCCGCACGGGCCAGGCAGCCCTCCACGTCCGCCTCCGAAAGTTTTCCGTGGTATGTGGAATAGTAGAACTCCTTGTCCGCTACCATGCGTATCCCTCCCGTGTTTTACTCTGCAACCATCTCCGGCTGCTCACCGGGCACAGCCTCAGCCGGTGCGGCAGAGGGCTCCACTGCCGTCTGCACGGCCAGCAGCAGGTCCTGCTTTTTGGCCGCGCCCGTCACGTCGATGCCGCGCGCCGCCGCGAAGCTGCGCAGCTCTGTCACCGTCATGTCCTCCAGCGCCTTTTCCGGTGCCGGGGCAGGGGCGGGGTTTTGTGCTCCCGCTTCCGGTGCGGCCGTCCCGGCCTCTGGCAAGGATGCCCCGGCCTCGACGGCCGGGGCGCTCTGCGTTTCCTCATGAAAAGTCAAACCTACTGTCCGCATATTTTACGCCCCCGCTTCTGCTGCGCTGTGCAGGTAGATGCCCGCCAGCTTGTTGGCGTACACGTCCGCGATGCCCACGGTGCGGTAGCCGAACATGTGGCGGTCGCCGTCCAGGTCGTCCTCCGGCCCTTTGATTTTGGGCACCGTGTGCTTCTGGAACTGGATCAGAGCCGAAGGGTGGAACACCATGAAGTTGATGTTCTTCGCACCCGTGGCCTTCTTGTAACCGCCCGCCTCTTCGCCGGAGGTTTTTCCATCCAGCATGTCGATGGCCGTATAGAACCGGGTCTGCGGCACCAGCGTCTTTGTGGCAAAGCGCGTCAGGATCTCACGGCTCTTCGTGGTGTCCAGGTCTGCGATCATGCCGTCCAGCGTCGGCGTGATGAACAGGTGGCGGTTTTCCGTGGGCACCTCATCTTCGTCCATCTTCGTGATGGCTGCACGCAGCGCCGCCAGCACCGCAGCGCCGTCCGGCAGATCGGCTGCGGTGGCCTTGGAAATGCCGCTCTTGCCCGCGTAGGATGCGAAGCGGAAAGCGTCCAGCTCCGGCACCACCTTCGTGCGGATGAACTCGCCGGACAGACGGCTGAAGGCCAGCTTCGCGGTCTCCTCATTGTCCAGCGCGTCCACATAGAACTTGCGGCCGCGGTCGTAGTTGCATTTTACGGTCTCATTTGTCATGGTGACGTCGCCCTTGACGTACCCGTCGTTGCGGCTATAGTCGCCCAGCCCCTGCATGCTCAGCATGGGCACGATCAGCTCGTTGGCGTTCGCGCCCTGCCGCGCCAGCTCCGCAGCGCCGTCCAGCTTGCTGGTCAGCGATGCCAGCTTGTAGATTTCGTCCAGGATGGGGACGAAGGTTTTTGCCAGTGCAATGTTGTTTGCCATATTGGTTTACCTTGCCTTTCTGTATAGTGTGTGTGATACGGTCAGTCCACGGGCAGATCCGCAGCCTTGCGCATGGCGATCTCGTCGGCAGTATACTTTGCCGTGCCCGGCACAGCAGAGGTCCCGGTGCCGGATGCGGGCGCGGGTTCCGCTGCCGCCGGGCCGAACAGGTATGCGTCGCTTTTCTGTACGGCTGCGATGGCTGCCGCGATGTCCGCGTCCTGATTTTTACTGGACCGCAGAGCGTCAAGGTCCAGCGCGCCGCGCGCCAGCTTCGGGTTGTGCGCTTTTGCGTCTGCCAGCGCCTTGTCGATCTTCGCATCGAATGCAGCGGCCGCCAGCTTTTCGTCCCGGTCCTTTTCCGCCGCCTCCGCGCGCTGCTTGTAGTCCGCGATCTGCGCCTTTACCTGCTCCGCGTCCAGCCCTTCAAACTTACCGATGGCTTCGTTTGCAGCGTTCAGCTGTTCCTGCAGGCCGTCGGCACGCGCCGAAGCTGCGTCCAGGTCCGCCTTTGGAGCATACAGCTCGTTGATCTTCGCCTCCAGCTTTTCTTCCAGCTCCCCGGTGTAGGCGTCGCCAAGAAGCTCTTTGGCAAATTCCAATGCCATGTTGTCAGTCTCCTTCCTTTTAAATACAATATATATGTGCATAACAAAAGGACCCCCGTGAAGGGGTCCTTCAGCTATCTTTTTATGGGCATTTTATGCCCGTTTTCACGCCGTTTAAAGCGGCTTTTTAAGTGTCTTTTCAAACTCTTCCAAAATCTCTTTCTGGATCACGCTGTACGGACGGGGATCCGTGTACTGCTTGATCAGGGCGTCGATATCCTCACCGGGGAATTGCGCGCGCAGATTTTCCATATATATGCGCCAATCTGTCGGAGGTCGGTCGCTCCTGTAGAAAGGATAGTTTTTGCCGTATTTGTCCTGGTATGCCTTTAAAAGAGCGCTGTATCCCAGCTCCTCCATCTTCTCCGAGACACCGGGCAGCGGTCCTACTCCCATAGTCATGTCAATTTCTCCTAAAGTAATTTCTGATATGCTTCCCATAACGCTGGAAACATTTTTTGAACCAGGTACAAGTCCGGATCGTTTCTGGTTTCCATGGTGAAAAGCTCCGCAAATATCTCCATCGGGGCAAATGCTGCGTCGCGGTTCCAATATTCGGAAGTATGCATATACTTCAACTCCCATTTTCCGCCGCTCAGCGCGCTGAAGATATCCTGCAGGAAATCGCTGCGCACACTCTGCGCCACACGTTGGAACGCAGCTGCGTTATCCAGAACAGCTTTTGAAGCGTCTGAAATCGCATCCACAAATGCTTTGTTTTTGTACCCCTGCGCATTCAGTACATCCGTCCGGTGCGCGAGCTCGTGTGTGTTTGCCATTTCAAAGTCGGTCGTGGAAAACTGCGGATGCCTGGGGTTATACAGGATACGGTCCTCCACAGGGTCATACGCAAACGGAGCATCCAGTGTGCCGTCCTCCATGTACTCAGTGGGATTCTTTTCTGTAAAATACCTTAACCATACCATATTCTTTTCCGGCGCATCCGTCAAGGTGTCAAGATACGCGGAATAGCTTTTCTTGGCTTCTTCCACATCCAGCTTGCCGCCGCTGCCTGTGAGCGTACCCGCAGGACGCGGCATTTCCAGCGTGCCGTCCGGTCTCAGCGCCCGGCCCAGCCCCGCCGCCCGCAGCCGCTCCGGCGCGGTGCGCAGCCCGGCCGCAGCCGAAAACCGCTTGTATTCCGCATTCAGCTGCCGCAGAAGGATGCGGCTGCTGCGCAGCTCTCCGCTGCCCAGCTTGCCCTCCTCCTGCGCCGCGGCAATACGGTCCTTGCACTGCCGGATGCTGTTCTCCAGCGCTTTCTGCTGCTGCGTCGCTTCGTACTGGGTGTAGTGCCTGCCCTCGTAGGTGACGCCCTTCGCGTTTTCCCGCGCCATCTCCGCCAGCTGCTCATTCGTCCACTGGGGGCTGTCCACGCCCAGCTTGATCGGCCAGGCGATGTGCTTGCAGCTCAGCGTGCCGATGCGCCGCTGCAGGCGGCTGTTCAGCCGCTTGTATTCCTTATCGCTGTACTGCCGCCCCTGGTAGGGCTCATGGTCCGGCGCGCTGGCGCTGTGCGCGCTGATCTCCCAGCCGTCGCACCCGCCGTCGTCGTGATGCTTCTCGTTGATGGCCGTGGTCATTTCGCCCATCTTCGCCATAATGGCGCGCTGGGCCATGAACTCTACGGAAAAAGTGCGCCCGTCCGAGCGGTCGACGGTGCGGATGCCCCGCTGCCACAAGCGCAGCGTGGCACGCCGCACAGCTTCCTCCGGCGTCTTCGTGCCGCTGGAGACCTCCCGGAACACATAGTCCATCGTGCGCCGGTATACATCTTTAATAGGATACACCCGGCCGTCCACATCCGCCGCGGCCAGCTGGCCCAGCACGTTGGCCACTTCCTTGCGCGTCACCTTTACATAGGCTTCGGCAATGTTCCGCAGGCTTTCGTTTTCCTCCAGCGGCGCGGTCTTCTCCGCGGCCCAGCGCATCAGCTGCTCCACCGCGTCGTCGGTGAGGTCTGTCTGCCTGCGCAGCGTGTCCGCGATCACATCGTCCGCTCCGGCAAGGCTTTTTGCCAGCAGAAGCTTGTATTCATCGCCGGACGATATCTGCCCGGCGGCGGTAATGCACCGGCACAGGTCGCGCAGCAGCTCCTCCGTGACGGGGCCGTAAACAGCGAGGATCAGTTCCCGCAGCCCGTCGATCTCATCCGGTGTCAGCGCCATGACGTCACCTCAGCCCGGCCTGGGCGGTCAGCTGGACCATCTCCGGCATGTACTTTTCACGGATGGCCGCAAGGTCTTCCGGCGTCTCACAGGGCAGGTCGTATTTTTTCGCCAGCGCCAGCTCAGGTTTCAGCAGGCCGGCCTCCACCATCGAAAGCGTGTCGGCCCAGTCCTTGTCCGCGTCGTACAAAACGCCGTTGCCCCAGCTCACGCTCAGCAGCTGCTCAAGGTCCACCGCCTGGGCGTCGCACAGCCCCAGCGCCTGCCCCCACAGGTCCGTGATGCGCAGCGTCTCCAGCAGTGCGTCGTACCACATCCGCTGCAGGTCCATGATCGACAGGCGCCGCCCACCATGACCCACTGCAGCACGTCCTGCTTTTCGGCGTCGATGAGGCTGCGCTGTCCGTCCAGCCACGCCGTTTTTCCGGTTCCGTTTTCCGTAAAGCTGGAATCGTACTCCGCAAAACAAGCCTTTGTCAGTTTGTTGGTGATGGTGTAGGGGATGCGCTGCGCCGGGTCTTCGTCCTTGCCCTTCACCGCTTCACGCATGAAGAACAGCTCGAACCACTCCCGCACCGCCGCTCGCATAGCCGCTGTGCTGGTGTCCTTCAGCCCCGCCGCCTGCGCCCCTGTGATGGCGGCGTCGTCAAACAGCGCCCTTACGACTGCGTTCATCCGCCGTCACTCCTTTCGATCCAAATTTCCGGCTGCTTTGCCCGCAGCCCGCGTTCCACTCCGTTGATGTATGCCCGCAGCTGCCGGTTTTCCGCCTCCAGCTCCCGTACACGCCTCTGTGCCGCCTCCAGCGCGTCGCCGTATTCCAGCACCGCCCAGCTGGGCAGGTACTTCTTCAGCAGCCAGTCCTTCAGCTTCATTTGTCACGCTCCTTTGCGCTGCCAGATGCGGCTGCAGGCATACCGCGCCGCGTCGATACCGTGGTCGTTTGCGTCCATCAAAGTCCCCAGCACCGTGCCGTCCGGCGCTACCTCGTACTCCCATTCCAGGAACTCCTGCAGCACACACGGGCATTTTACCGGGTCGATCACAATGGCGTTTAGGCCTTGCAGCCACCGCACGCCCAGCTCACGGCTGCCCGGCCCTTTCCTGGCGGGCCAGCACCGCAGGCCGTAGCTGCGGTAATCCGCACAGGCTTTTTCGTCCGAAAGGTCCGCAAGGATCAGCTCGCCCGGCGCGACCCTTCCTTTAACGATCTCCGCCGTGACCGCGTTCTGCATTTTGTTGCCGCGCGCTTCGTCGAAAATATACAGCGTACGGGTAGCGGCATGGTAATACGTGCGGATGAACACCCACGGGTCGGGGTAGTACCCCCAGTCCACGCCGCTGATGATGTTGTCGAAGCCCGCGATCTCCTTCGCCGTGATCTTCCGGCTCAAGATGTTGTCGAACACCTGTGTGCCGCTGCCCACCATCTCGCCCAGGTACATGTGCCGGTATTTGAGCGGCTTTGTCTTCCGTAGCCAGTCCGCACCGTCCAGGAACTCCTTGCCCAGCCAGTCCCGCGGCGCATCCAGATACGACGAATGATGCACCAGCTTGCCCGGCTGCTGCTCCCGCGCGTACCGGTTGGCCCAGTTCCGCGCGTTGGCGGGCGGGTTGAAGCTGATGAGTGTTAAGGTCGGGTTGCTCCCCGAGCCGCGGAACGCGGACTGCTTCACGCTCAGCACCGCGTTTTCGCCCCGGCGAAGCTGGTCCGCTTCCTCGAACCACAGGCAGCCAATGTATCCGAACTTCGGTTTGATACCCTTAATTTTCATCTCATCGTCCAGGCCGCGGAAATAGATGGTCTGGCCCGTGGGCTTGTAAATGAGGCGCAGCGGGCTCTTTTTCTCCAGAAAATGCTCCGACAGCCCCAGCTTTGCGACGGCCCACAGCATCTGCGAGTACACGCTGTCCTCCAGCGTGTTTCCCATCTGCCGCATCACCAGCGCGTGGCTCTGCGGCCACTTCAGCAGCCACAGCACGATCTCCACGCTGCAGAACGAACTTTTCAGGCTGCCGCGCCCGCCTTCCTCCACCAGTGTATGGGCCCGCTGCTCCCGGACCGCCCGGTGCGAATCATAGAACCCCGGCCCGATCACGTTCTTTAAATCGACCGTCACCGCCGGGCGGCTATATGCTGTCAACGATGTTCACCTCCGCCGCGCCGCTGCCGCCCTCTTTCTGCAGCTCCGTCCACAGCCGGATCGCGTCCATGTCGCCGGCCTGGCATTTCTTCAGCAGCGCCGCGTGGATCGTCGCCGCTTCGTCCGTGCTGTATTTTTCCATCAGCTTATCCAGCAGCGCGAGGTAGTCCCGCTTATTCACCTTGGTATACTGCGCATGCAGCGTTTTTAAATCTTTTAAAATGTTAAATTCCTTTTTCTGTTTCGCCTGTTCAATGCTCTCCAAAAGAGCCTTTATACTGCTCTGTTGTGTGCGGCCCACGATACGCTCCTTCCCGGGCCGTGCCAACGGCCCCAAATTTCGCCTGTAACGAAAAAAGGCCCCCAGGCGTCCGCATGGGCGGCCCGGGGCTCCTAAACGTTTTTTAACGGCATACAGCGGAAATTAAACAGTGTTCCGTGTCACGGCAGGCAAGAGGGGTGGATTTTCGCCGGGCATGCTTCGCCATCCGGCCGTTTCCGTCCGGTTTTTACCCCTCTGTGTCCGCCACGGCCACGGGCGGGGGACGAATCGACCCCGCTGCTTTCATGGTTTTCTTGTACGTGTTTAAACGCTCTCTTAACAGGTGTTTAAAAATATGCTTTCAACAAGTTTTCACATCGGTTTCAACTTTTCCACATTTCCCGAGGTGCTGCGCCGCACGCAGCGGGGAAACGGGCAGGCAGGGCAGCCGCTCTCATGCATAGCCCACACGCACCGTTTGCACAACTCCGGCGGCTCCTTCAGCTTTGCGCCGGAGATCTTCCGTGCCAGCTCCCGCCGCGGGTCCTGCCTCCGCTTCATGGTCCGCCGCCCTCTGTCACGGGGATAACGCCGAACCGCACCCGCCGGGCTGCGCCGCCCAGCTCCGCCGTCACATACGCCCGGCGCTGCCGCCGCTCCATCCGTACCGGGCAGCCTGCAAAAGCCGCCAGCGGCCCGCCCAGCACATGCCATGTGCCGTCCGCACGAAACAGCACCCGGCTGGGTTCCAGCGTTTCCTCGCTGTCCAGCCGCCACCGCAGCGCCTCCTGCGTGTCCAGCGCCTGCGGCTCTCCACAGTGAAGCCCAAGCCAGCGGATAACGCCGTACACCGGGGAAACGACATGGAACAACGCCGCGCTGTAGTCCGCGCCTACGAACACATATCCCGGCAGCAGCAGCCGCTCCTCGGTCTGCCACTGGCCCCGCCGCCGGATCTCCATCCGCTGGGCCGGAGCGCGAGCCTGTACACCTTTGCGCCGGAGCGCCGTGCATACGTCCCGCTCGCTTCCGGTCATGACCTGAAGGACGTACCATTTCATCCGCGCTGCGCCCCTTTCTGCCGGCGCTCCAGCGCCGCAATGAGCTGGCGGTACAGCTCCGGATGTTCCGTGCCGAGGGCTGAGAAGAACTCCGCCTTCAGCTCGCCCACGGCGGCCTGCGTGTCATCCTTGCTCTGAATATCCAGTCTGCGGGCGTACGCCACGGCCTTTGTCTGCGCGTTCATCTCCCGCAGCAGCTTATCCAGCGCGATATCGTTCCACTCTTCGTCCGGCTTCGACAGGATGGCGTCCAGAATCTTCTGGCCCGCCACTCGGTTGGTCACCTCGGAAAAATCCAGCTCCGGATACTTCGCCGCTTCCCGTACCATGGCGTTCATCCGCTCGTTTGTCACACGGATATCCTCCAGCGAGGCCAGCAGCTTTCTGCTGTAGGTGCTGATTGCCTGCAGGCTCAGTGTGACGTCCAGGCTCGCCAGATACTTCTGAATATCCGCGAGCGTGCAGGTGTTCGTCGCTTTCACCATCTCATCCACGACGTCGCGGACCTCGGGCGGCAGCTGTGATATGGTGCTGCGGCTCCTGTTTTTTCCGCGCATCCTCAAGCCCTCCTACATATCCACCAGCGGATCTTTCTTCACGCAGCGCTGCAGCTGGATGCCGCGCGGCGTCAGCTTGACCTCCAGTTCCTCCAGCTCTGCGTCCGAAACGCTGGACGGAGCCTTGTCCTCGATGCATCGCACCTGCAGGTATCCGCTGTCCGCCAGGTAGTTGATGCTGCTGCACAGCGCCATCCGGTCCATGCCGCCCGCCAGCGCCAGCAGCAGGCTCTTCAGCTTTAAAAATTTGAAATCGCAGCCCGCGATGGCCAGTGTGCGCATCACAGTTCCGTTATTGGCCGCAAGCTCTCCGGCCTGCATCTTTCGGCGCAGTTCATTTTCGTCCATCTCAGTTGCCTCCCTGCTTCATCATGAACTCCATCAGACGATCCAGCTTGTTCTCCAGCTTCAGCTGGTGCGAAACAAATTCCTCGCGCCGGATGCAATTTTCCTTGATGTCTTTCACATCGTCGCTCATCTGCCGGATCTCCGTCCGCATTTCCGTGCGCATTTCCTTCATTTCGCGCCGCACCGCTTCCAGGTCCTTCTGGTGGTCGGTGCGCGGGGTATAGTTCTCGCGCACTTCTTTGATATCTGCCCGGTTTTCATCCAGTTGCCGAAACACCGAGCGGCCAAACAAAAAGCCCACCAGCCCTACCACCGTTGTTACGATGACTGTCAGAAGCCACCAGGTTCCGGCGTCGAACGTCATTGTGATTTCCTCCGAAATACAAAAAGATAAGGCACGATGCCCTCGTTGTGAGTTCATCATACCTTATCTTTTATAGACTGTTCAGGTGAACTATTTCTCCCAATTTTCTGCGGGAGGTCGTCAAATGTCAGCTGCCCATCCGGTGGTGCCCGGCGGATCTCTGCCGCTTTATCCTTGACGATTTGCCGTACATATGCGTCGCTCAGATTCCACTTGCGCGCCAGCTCATAGGTGTTGTATCCGTTGTACTCCCGGCGAATCAGCACATCACGCACAGGGATCACTACCTTATCCGGCTGTGGGATATACATTTTTCCGGTACCGCCATAACGTTCCAGCAGCCGCCGGAAAGCTTCCATTCCAATACACTCCGCCAGCTCACGTACCTCACCTTGCAAGTCGTCCAGCTCCAGCAGTTCCAGCAGCTCAACATTCATGCTGCACCGCCTCAACATCCCGGCGATATCGGTCGCTGTGCAGGTATTTCAGCTCGGCAGCCTCGGCCATCCGCTTGATGCCGTTGATCAAGGCAGCACCCTGGGCACAGGTCAGAAACCGGAAAGGATCTTCCGGGAAGCTGGTCATGTGGAACTGTTTTACGATGAGGCCGCTCAGACGGTAGCGCAGCGATATACCATCAGGGGCTGGGTCATATTTTTCAAGTTCACTCATGAGAAACCAGGCGTATTTTTGTTGTTTTGCCGTCATGCGGCCCGGTATTTCATTGTAATGACGCGGCTTTTTGCTCCTGTGCAGCGTCTCCGGCGCTGCCGCAGCCTTGCGGCGGAGCAGCTCATGAATGACGGCGTCCTGCTCCGCCGCCGACAGTTCTTTGATGGAGGAGCAGCCGGTGACGCCTTCCACCAGAATATGCAGATCATCGTCATGGCCCAGCGCTGAATCGGACAAACCCAACTCGCGGCCCAGCGCATAGATATATTTTATCCCGTCTTTTTCTTGTCTCCGAGCACCCATAGCTGCTCCTCCTTCCTTGTTACTCCTCCGGCACGGCGTCGCCCGTGTCGTAGAAAAATTCATCCGTGGTTTTCAGATACGCGCCCACAGCCTCCAGAACTTCCTCCGGCTGCTGTTTGAGAGCGTCCCGGTCCAGTTTCTGTTCCGTCTTCACGAGCTCCCTGCGCCCCATGGCCAGCAGCGTGGCGATGGCCTGCGGCACCTTCGCATTCGCCAAAATCAGCCGCGTGGACTGCCGGAAGCCTACACGCCCAAACGTCAGCTGGCGGCTTTTCCCGGCCATATCTTCCCGGTGCGCCTCCACATACTCCTGAACGTCCGTTTCCAGCTGTTTGACACGCTTCTGCAGCGGCTCCGCGCTTTTGGTGTATTCAGCTTTCACGGCGTCGATGCGCCGCGACATATCCACGCCCATCTCCGTCAGCGCGTGCTCGTACTCGTGGATGCTGCGCAGCGCGTCGTTCACTTCCGCCCAGTCCTTCAGCACAGGCTCCCGGTGCAGCTTTTTCCTTGCCATATGTATCCACATCCTTTCTCAAAATTCCGCCCTCTGCATTTTCCGGGCTTGGGACCGGCCCCGGCCCAATCGGGCAGGGGGCTGCATTACGGCCGGGGCACAGCCCCGGATAACTTCACGCATGGCGGCCATCTCCCGAATGCACCATCCGGCGCGCCTGCGAATAGTACGGCTCCTTCGGGATCCAGTTCACACCGTACCGCGCATAGAAGGCGTCGTTGCTCATCTGGAACCACTCGATGGCCGTTTGCAGCGGGTCCAGGCGGCGCTGCACACGCCCCTCGCCGTCCAGTATGTACAGTGTGCCACCCACCAGACGGGTGGTGCAGGGCAGATATTTCGTCATGTTTATTTGTTCCATGGTATAGAACACTCCTTTCACACCTTCATGAGTCTGTTCCACTTCTCTTCCAGTGCCTGCGCTTCCTCAAGGATGGCAGACGCATGGTCAAGCACGTCTGCCGGGATGTCCAGGATAGGCTTGCCTTCGTATGGCGTCAGCAGCTCCGCCGCCTGTTGCCGAAGTCGTGCGGACTCCTCATTCAATCGGTCGGCTTCATCCAGCTTCTTTTGCTCACGCTGATATTCCAGATCGTTCAAAGCGATGGCGATGATAGTATCCAGCCGATACAAACCACGATTGCGCAGCCGGTCAATGATCCACAGTAGTTCCGCCTTAGTACAATCTTTTAATGTCATCATGAATCCTCCACTGTGTATATCGGACAGAACCAGCGGGGCAGACCCTCATACACAAGCTTTTCTTTTGCCCGGCAGAAGCAGATGCTCCCGTCCCGGCCATAAACGGTATGGACATATGCGCAGTACCTGCATCTCCGGTTGCGGCGCAGGCTGCGCCACTGTTGAATGGTCAATCCTATCACGCTCCTAAAAAACAGAGTTGAAACGGCCGCCGGGCCGTGGTATCCTGTACGTGTGGAGCCTTAAATCCTTTCAGCTCCATACTTCTTCTTTAGCCCCGCTTGGATGGTTCTCCGGGCAGGGCTTTTGGTGCGGGGCTGCCGTTACGACCGGCCACGCCGGCCCTCCTGGGCCGCGGCCCCGCATGTGTAACCGGATCGGAACGAATTCGCTCTTTACAGAACCATGAGAAAAGGAGAGATGTTATGACAGTTGACGAACTCAGCGCCATGATTGACGAATGCGCGGGCGAAAGCGTACTCCATGAAGCGTATGCTGCCGACCCGGAGCAGACACGCGCCACGCTTGAAAAGCTCGTGGACGACTGGAATGCAGGGAAGGACTTTGACCCGGCTGTTTACGACCTTCTTATGGGACGTGTTGTGGAGCGGGATGGTGATTCGACGATGCAAACAGGTTGGCTCAAACAACAGGCCGTATCCGATCTTCAAGCTCTTGTCATCCGTCAGTGGATCTCCGGACTGCAGCGCGGTGCGGTCGTGGTGCTCTACAAAGTGCTGACCGACCTCGGCAACGGTGTATGTATTTCTAAAAAGGGGTTCCGGTTGATGCCGCTGGATATTGTCGAAATGTGGAACAGTTTGCATCCCGATGAATCGCCTATCCGGATATTTTATCCGTGAAGAGCCTTGGCCCCGCGTATGCGGGGCCTTTTCCAACACTCACAGCCCGAGGTTGAGCGCCTGGATCAGCACACAGTCAGCACAGTGCTTTTCTTCCAGTTCTTCGGAACTCTTACACTCCAGCGGCCAGCGGCAATAGCTGTCGCAGACGGTTTCCATCAGCTCCATGACTTTCATCTCCCAGCAGTGGGCGTGCATCACGCGCGCGGATATTACGGGTTTACCGCAAAACTTACAGTTTGGCATCAGTCTTTTTTCTCCCTTCGTACATGATAGGCCCATGTAGCCATGGTCCGCACATTGACGCCCATATCCTCAGCCACCCGCCGGAAAGATTCTCCGGAGCGCAGGCGCTGCATTGCCTCTGCCTTGAACTCCGGCGCGTAGATGCGTCTCGGCTGGCCTTTTCGGTTCGGTTTTGGGCGGGCGGACTTGGAAAGCGGCCCCAGTACGTCCAGAATCTCCTCATGGCTCACCAGATACAGCTGCATCAAAATTTTCACGTGCTGGCGCGGGTCGATCGCATTTTTGTACGACGCCCGGATTTCAGATTTTTCCTGTTCACTCAGCATCCTGACTTTCTCCTTTGATGTGCCCGGATCTGGGGACATAGTGCCGATTCTGGTGGTAGTTTTCCACTTTCCGCAGCTCGCCCACAAACCGGGACAACTGCTTTACCGCCTGCATGCCGGCTGTGGTCCCGCAATACCCTGCAATGGGCTCCAGTTCCTCCACAACGTCCTTGTGCTTACGCCGGAGCCTGCGGCAGTCACGCAGCTCTGTGGCCAGCTTCGCACGCTCATCCCGCGTAAGATTTTCGATTTCCAGCTTATGCAGCAGATCCTGCTGCAGGGCGTCCTGCTCTTTCATCAGCTCAAAATTCGCATCGTATACTTTTTGGGCGTCGTTCAGAAGTTTTGCGGCGCGGGCCAGAATTTCCGACGCCTTTTCTTCATGCTTTTCCGTTGTTTTCACCTCCTTATGGTCTGCCCCACGCCATGAGCGAGTGCGTGCGCGCGAACCAATTCTTTTCCGTGCGGCTGCTGCGGGCAATTTCAATGGTCCGCTGCGATGCTTCCCGGCATGCGGGGCACAGTTTATGCGCTTCCTGCGTGCCTGTCGGCTTTCCGCATCGGCTGCATATTCCCGGCCAGCCCAGCATGTCCCGCGGCATGACTCCCTTCTCCCTCAACCGGGATTGCATATACCGGCGGCTGCGGGCAAGGCAGTACGCGCACTGTGCGCGTCCGGGGGCAGCGTCCCGCCGCTGGCATCTTACGCAGACACCGAAGGCGTGCAGCAGGTCTGTTTTACGCTGGATGTGCCGTTTATGACGTTCTTTCTGTTCCGGGCTTTCCTTTTTCCGTCTCTGCACTGCCTTCAGCCGCTCTTTTTCAAGACATTCCGGACACTGCACCCGTCCAGGGGCCGCATCTTTGCAGCCACAAGTTGGACATATCCCGTGCGCTTTGTACCACTCATATTTCGTCACGGCCCGTTTCACCTCCTTCGCCGCACTCTGCATCTATCCGGGCTTGTGACCGGCGCGCCCCAACGGCGCGGCTGCATTACGGCGGGGCCAGAAGGCCCCGGCTACTTATCGCTGTTCCGGCTTTTGAATACGCTTCTTGCCAGCGCCAGGATCAGCCAGATGCCCGTGGCCGTCAGCAAGGAAAACGACCAGCCGAAGCACAGCGTGATCAGCTTGATGATTCCTACGGTCACGAGCCATGACAAGCCACAGTACACAACAAAGGCGATAAGGGTTGCAATGAAATCAACCATTCAGAAATTCTCCTTTCCATGCTCTATTGCAACGGAGCAGCGAGGGTATACCCGCAGCTCATTTTCCTCTATATCCTGTATCCACTCCCGCCGCAGCCGGCCTTGCAGATGCATGCAGACCAGCGGCTGGTCCTTCTGCGTGCGGTGGCAGCACCCCTCATCATAGGGCTGCCACAGCGTCCCCGTCCGGTGCAAGCCCGGTGGGGAGCTGCAGCACCCGCAGCAGCTTTGCCCGCGGCAGCTCCGGTCACAAGGCGTCACCATCCTGCATCCCTTATTCGTCCCCATGCTCCACCCGGTACGGTGGCCCGGCCCTGCGCCTGCGCCGCCGCTGCTCCGCCTGCGCCAGCGTGGACAGCCGCCCGGTCTCATAGCCCACGTAAAGCAGCAGGCCCATCAGCGGCAGGATAAGGGCCTCGCCGCCGAATACGCCGGGGCGGGAGCCCTGTACCGTCAGGCATGCCGCCAGCATCAGCCCTGCCGCGGCTCCGGCCGCGAATGTCACAACCGTTTTTATCCTGTTAAGCATCGCTTTACCCTCCATTGAATCCCTGTTTAAATACCGGTCAAATCATCCCAACCGGAGTGCTTGCCGCCGCCCGCAGCAGTCCCTCATAGCTCAGGTCTCCGGCCCCGGCGGCAAGGTCTACAATGTTCTTCGCCATGCGGATGTCGCTGCTGCTCGCACGGCAGATATCCGCCAGCAGCTTCAGCTCCTTTTTCTGCTCCGGCCCCGTGAACTGCGGGAACAGCATCTGGACGTCCTCCTTCGTGAGGTCCCGCGTCCGGTACGCGCGCTGCACGGCCATTCGGGAGCGCGTCTGCTTGCGGATCTCAATGCGCCGGATGCGCTCGTACAGCTCGCTGTTGCCGATCAGCGCCACGCCGTTCCCCGGGATGCCCTCCAGCTCATCGCCGTCCGGGAACTGCCGCAGCTCATCCAGTACGTTCTGCTTCAGCAGCTGTGCCTCGTCCACGATGATAAGCATGTTCGTATTTATCAGCCGCGCGTGGATCGCATCCCACATCTTCTCGCTGCCGCCCGTCTGCGGCAGGCCCAACCGGTCGCACAGCATGGACGCCACGCCCGCCATACTGGTTTTATGTGCCTGAATGCGGATGTACACCGTGCTCTTCGGGTTATCCCGGCAGTACTGCAGCGCTGCCTGCGTTTTTCCCACGCCCGGGTCTCCGTGCAGGATCACCAGCTTCCGTTCCTGCTGTGCGTGCTGGATGGTCTGGTACGCATCCTCGGAAACGGAGGTTGGCTTGTACCCGGTGTCCAGCTGGAAATCCTCTTTTCTGGCGGCTGCCTGTTCGCGTTCGTCCTCCTGCCGGAAGTACTCCCGCAGCTTGGCCTCGATATTTTCAGGGCTGCAGGCCATTTTCCGGTTCACATACGTGCTGACGCTCGCACCGCTCACGCCGATGCGCTTGCCCAGAAGATTCCGCGAGATCGCGCCGGTATCCTTATCGGTATACGCCTCTGTCCGCGCCCGCAGCGCCTCATCGTATTCATACGTTTTACCAGTCGTCTCCATCGTCTGTTTCTCCCTTCATCATCATTCGGTTTCGGTTGATCTGTCCCATATCCACCTGGCCCACCGCCAGCCGCAGGTCCAGTTCAGCCTGCTTTTCATCCGAATACTTCATCCGGATCGGCGTCTTGGTCGCAGGCGGCACATATTCTTCCTGTTCCCGCCGGGCCGCCCCCAGCTTCAGTTCCAGCATCGTCCGGCGGTCGATACCCTCAACACGCGTATCCTTCAGCGCGGCCTTTGTCATGCGCGCCTGCTTGTTGATCACGGCCATGGCCCGGGCAATATCCTCGCTGCTGCCGTCGAAGTCCACGGTCAGCTTTGTATCCAGCGGCAGCTCACAGATGAACCGGTCATCCGGGCTGGTATACACACGGCAGGTCTGCAGGTGGTCGGGGTCATACCGCACATACACCTTTTTGTCCGCGTATTCCCACAGAAACTCCGGTGTGAAGTATTCGAACCGCACGCCGCTCACCGTTACATGCACGCCGCGCTGCCCAACCGTCTGCGGCCGTGTCGAGCGCAGCATCATCAGCGCAAGGTCCTCCTTGGACGCGGGCTTCACCAGCTCGCTGCCCATCCGAAGGTGGAACACGTCCATCCGCTTCAGCTCCCGGTCCTCCGCAATGGGGCCGCTGTACCGCCGCATATTGAAGTATCCGCTGATGAGCGTATCCACGGCCTCAACGAACTCTTCGTCCGTGGGCACATGCCCCTGCTTCAGCACCTTTTTCAGGCATTCCGGCTTTTCCGTCGGGTTGCCACCCGTGAACGTTTCCCAAAGCGTGCTGAACTGGCCCTTCATATCCAGGAACTTCCGTTCGATGGGCTTCGCCTGGGCATTGCGCACCTTTGCGCACACAAGCTGGATGCCCAGCCTCTTGAAGATGGGCGGCGGGTCCACAGGCGCGCCCGGCTTCGGCTTCTTGGCCCTGTGCCCAAGCCCGCCCACGTCCCGCGTCAGGAACTCGCGGCCGTTGTCGCTCAGGATCTTCCGCGGGATGCCGTGCCGCTCGATGCCGCGCCGCAGCGCAAACAGCGTTGCCTGGGCGCAGGGGTTGTCCGTTACATACCAGCCCGTATAGATGCCGCTGCGGGCGTCGATGAACGCCGTTAAGTACAGCTTGCGCGGCTTGCCGCCCGGGGCTTTGCTCAGCACGTCGAACGTATGGCTGTCCGACACCCAGTAATCGTTGCTGCACAGGTTGGAATAGTCGCGGCTGATGTATAGCCCGTATTTATCCCGCCAGGCCTTTTCGCCGTAGATTCCCAGCTCCCGCAGCTGCGGCGGGATGCTCTGCGCGTAGCGGTAGAATGTGCTGTACGAGGGCAGCGGCAGCTTGTCCGGCATGTGTGCCGCCAGATATTCCTCCGCGCCCCACATGGCCTCCTGCACGTTCGGGCGCCGGGTCTCCTGCAGGTAAAACGCCCGGAACACCTCCGCGACCTCCGGCTCCAGCTTCACGCGGGAGCCCTTGGTTTTTCCGCGTCCGTCCACCAGCCCGTCCAGGTCGCCGTCCTCCAGCGCCTTCCGCTTGCGGTACAGCGTCGCCTTGCTCCAGCTCCGCTCCGGATATTCCAGCCGCAGCCAGGCAAGGAACCGCTCCAGCAGCTCCGCCTCGCTCTCGCCCTTCTTCCGCGCATATCCGCCCCACTGCTGCACCACATGCTCCCAGAACACGATCTCCTCGCGTTCCGCCTCGCTGTATGCGTCGAAGGGCTTCGAAGCCTTCGGCTCCGCCGTTTCCGGCTCTACGTTCAAAGCCAGCGCCGCACGCTGCTGCGCGTAGTATTTTTCCTGCGCGCTGGGTGGGAGGGAAGATATTGAGATTTGGTATTCAGGTTGGTTGCGATTATTAACTATCTGTGTTGCACCAATCTGGCCGCACCGAATTTTCCTGAGAACCGTTGTTCTGTGACATCCGATAAGTTCCGCAACCTGCCCAGGATTAAATTGTGTGTCCAAAAAACTCACCTACCTTTACTCCAACGACCTGCCGTCGTCAGGCGCGGGGCGGTCAGCCCCCGCACGACAGCTCCGAAGAGCTGTTTCGGCTGTTATTCTTCTACATGCTTGTATGGATGGCTGCCGAAAATCGCGTCGCGCATTATGCTGCCGGGTTCCTGCCGCGCAGCCTCAAACGGCAGGCCCATCTCCCCGCGCAGGACATCCACGCGGTCGAATGTTATGCGTATCTCGCACATTGGGTCGTACTGTGCCCGCAGGAGATTCCTTGCAGGCTCTGTGGCCTGCAGTAACTCTTCGTATTTGTTCATACGTCAGCGCCCCTCTTGCTGCGGTCGGCGGCGATGCCGGAAATCATCTGTGCGGCCTCGTTTGCCAGCTTCTCAATTCGGAGCGCATCCGCAATGTCGCGCAAAACCTCCTGATAACACTTCCCCCGGAAGAAATCCGCTGGCGCGCCTTTTTCCTTGAGCAGCCGTATCACGTGCTCAATAGCCTTGCCGTTAAAATCCGTAGGGCGGACAGATCGCAGCTCCTCGCCGTCGTCCACGGTTATCGCTTCGGGAACTCCGTGTTCATGCATGCCACTGCGCAGTGCGGCCGGAATCTTTCCGTCCGCGGCATGGGAATCCATCTGCGACGTGCGGCTGCATTCGTCAGAGCTGTGCCGTGCGGCCTCATCCCGCTCGATCCTTTCAAGAAACTCGCAGACCTGAAGCATTGCGTGCGTCAGAGAGCCGAGTTCTTCGCCGTCTACACACCCCTCAGACGCCTCCGAGAGCAGGTCGAACTGTTTTTTCAGTGCATCTTTAATGCAGTAAGTCATTATTTTCATCCCTTTCATATCGCTTGGCCGTTTCTTCGTCGGTGGTCACCCACATCAAAAGCGTCGCCACGGTGCCATGGTCTCCATCGTGCAGTTTCATCCCGAATCCAAGCAGCCCGACCAATATATCCCGGTCGTCCAGCTGAACACTGTCGGGGCAGAACCCCTCCATCTTTACCCGCAGTTGGTGGTAGCTTGTGTCTTCCTCTTCGGTCCCACGCTTCACCCGGTAGGTGCAATTGGAGACCGCCACTTTCAGCGTCAGAAGATATCGGCTGCGTTCTGCGCTCAGCAGCTCCAGCGAGCATCCTACTACATGGCGTATCTCTTCGCCGTCCAGCAGATACCGTGTGCCCTCTGCCGTCTCCACGGCCTCAAATTTACGAAATAGCATTCTATTGCTCCTTTCTTTGGCCTGCCATCATCAGTGCCGGGCGGCCGGTCCCGGCAGACGGCCCACTGGGCCGTTTCGGCTTCTATATTCCATGCTTTTCGGGGCGTGTCAAGACTTGGATATCTTCCAGGGCGACCAGCTCGGGAAAGACCGTGTGCGGAACTCCCGCACGGCTGCTTCCGGGTCTGTTTTCAGCACAAGGCCGAATACAAGGCCGTTGCTGTCCACATCACCCACGGCGTAAGTATGTGACGGGTTCGCTGCCTTGCTGCGAAGGAGCACGCAACGCTCTGCGCGTTTTACCACATCATAGGCAGCCTTAAAATTGCCTTTTAACTCGTTCATTTCACGCCCTCCTCGTCCGCGGCACAAAATGCCCGTTTAAGCTGTAGTCCCATTGGATTTCCACCCCCCGCGGCGTGTCATACAGAGCCGCGCCCACCGCATCCAGTTCCCAGCCGTCCTGCCGCCGCAGATGAACGGTGGGGAGCGTGAAGCCCTCAAGATGTTCCGTTACAAGATAGTGGGTGGTGCCTTGTCCGTACATGCCGCCCACAAGGAGCGGCTCGTTTCTGCGTCTGATTTCCTGTGTCATTTTATTGGTCTCCTTTCGTTTAAAAGCCCGTTTACGGGCAATACTTGGCTTGTATCGGCATGGGCCAGCTGGCCGATTGCATCCGCCAGGTTGTCCGCCCAGCCGATGTGTTGCCCCGCCGGGCCGCTGACGTAGATGCGGCCCACGCCCGGATAGTACCGGATGCGGCACGGGGCCCACGTTGGGCTTCGCCCAATCACCAGCTCGTGCCGGCGAACCTCCAGGATGTCCAGGCTCCGGCCTGTCCGGCGCTTCAGCTCCTTCCGGTAGCCGCTTTTCAGTAGCTCTAGGTGGAAGTTCATCGGCTAGGCTCCTTTACTCTTGCCATCACCTGAATACAATTCATTCGGTGTAACATGTAGTGCTTTACAAATCGGGTCAATATGCTCCGCTCGAATGATTTTGCGGCCAGTCAACATCGAGTAAAAGAGGTTCGGCGTAAAGCCTGCAGCTCTCGCAACAGCAGATTTATTCATATGGCCATCTTTCATAATTTCATTGATGCGGGTACAGAGAACCTCCTGCGTAATTTCCCTTTGACGGCTCAATCGGTAACACCTCCGTTACTGAAAAACTTAGTATATGTTTAGTATAAAACCAAAATAATTGGTTGTCAATAGAATTATACTCGTTTTTTCAGTAGTATTTCCTTTATTTTTTGAACGTCTTGTGTTATCCTTTGAATAGGTGATTAAAATGGAAAAACAGCTAATTGCAAATAAACTTAAAGACGCGCGTATTGCATCAGGATTAACCCAAAAGGAAGTGGCTTTATCTATTGGAAGGCCCCAGCAAACAATAGCTGCGTGGGAAACTGCTCGATCACAGCCCGATGCAGATACTTTATATTCATTGCTGGTTCTTTATAATGTATCCCCCAACACGTTTTTCGGGTATGACGTCATGTCGATGGATGTTTCAACTGAAGAACGTGAATTAATATTCACCTATCGTAAATTAGACGATTTTGCAAAACAGTTGCTTTGTACTGTTGCCCGAGAAGAAGCGCGGCGTTTTGACACTCCAAACAAAAATAATGTGATTGAATTTTCAAAACCTACTTCTCTAGATGATGAAGGGTCAGATAATTTTATTTATTTTCCACTATCAGAGCAGGATGCCAGCGCTGGTACGGGCACATATTTAGGCCCGGAAGCTTTTCGAAATATAAAGGTTGCAGATAACGAAAAAACACGTAGAGCGGCATTTGCGGTGCGGGTAAAAGGTGATAGCATGGAGCCGATCTATTGTGACGGAGACATCGTAATGATTTCTCGTGAGCGTCCTGGTGTGGGGGATATAGCGCTTGTAACAATGGATGGATGCGGCTATATTAAGCGTCTAGGCATGGGTACATTGGTATCCGAAAACAAGAAGTATAAACCTATTCCGCTAGACAGCGATAATGTTATCGTAAACGGCCGCGCCGTGGGGATTTTGCAACCAGAATGGATACTTGAAATGTAACGAATTTCCATATTTTAAGTGTGCATTCTGTTTTTGATAGTTGTTACTATTATCGCTCTGAGCCTGCATTGCGCCTTAAATGTGCAGTAATATTTTAAGTGTGCATTTTTGCACACTTAAAACGAAAAAAAAGCCGCTCCGGATAGGGGTAATCCCCTGTTTCCGGAGTGGCCTTTTTTGTTGCCGTTTTTATTCTGTTTAAATACTGTTTAAACCGCAGTCCTGCGCGGTTTTTGGGCCGTTTTTATCTGCGTCGTTTTAATGCCTGTTTAACACCCTGAAAGCGCATTTTTAAACGCTCGCCCGCTGTTGCGCCAGCAGCCCCCAAAACGCCCCTTTTTGCCCCTCGCGCCGTTTTCATAATTTCTCCCGAAATCCACCGTTTTCCCGCCGCGTTAAAGCCAATTTCCCGCAGTCTCAAGCCATTTCCAGCCTTTTCAAGCCTTTTCAAGCTTCGCGCTCGGCTTTTCTCATTCTACATGAATACTTACAGCCATTGCAGCACCGCAGGCAGCGTCATGGTCCTGCGCGGCCTCCACCTTGATTTGCCCGCTGGTAACGAGCTGCCATGCCCCCTCGGCGGTTTCAGCGCGCTGCTCGTACAGCAACGCACCGCAGATGGCATTTTTGACGGGAAGGGGGATATCCTCCACGGCAATGGGCGGGCCCGCGATCAGGATAGTGTCCGGCGTCATACCGGGGATCACCTCCCCGGCTGGCTGAACATCCACCCAGACCGGGCGCCCTTTGGTCAAAATTTCGGCGGCTTTCTTGTTTGCCTGTTCGATCATCTGTTTGATATCCATACTTTACTTCCTCCTTAAAATGAATCGGATACGATAGGACATATGACGTTTGGAAGGATCACTTGCAGGTGACCCGGTAACCGGCATAACAGCCGGGACAACGCAGGGTCACTGCATCGCCGGTGACAGGTTGGTTTTCAAAGCCGTCTGCGGTCAGCAATTCAAGCGTTTGGGGGTGCTTGCCGGTCAGAGTCAGGTGTATATTTTCCATGGGCAGCGGTTTGGCGATTGTGACGCCGTTAAAGCCGCTGAGATTGATCAGCTGTATCAGATATTCGTCCCGGCCGACGCTGTGGAGGAAAATGTCCACGCAGCTGGGCGCGTCGGTGGTCAAGGGCTGCTTGATTGGACGCACCTTGTCCAGAAGATCGCAAAAGATATCCTTGTGATCTTCATAGCCCAGGTCATAATAAAGAGTGCCTGCCATCCAGGGCAGATAAAGGTTTTTTCCACCCTTGACGGCCGCCATTCGGTCGTCTGTGAGCACATGGCCGTGTGCGCGCTCCGGCGGGCCGTAAGGCGCGGCTCCCACCAACGGCAGGTATCCATCGGCGTCGGTCAGCTCAAGACGATAGCTGTCCATATGCAGGAACACCCAATCGCGTGCAGGAAAAGAACGGAACACCTCTTTCGGTTCGGTGAGCAGGTAACTTGCCGCCACAGGTTCAATTTTTTCGCGGATACGCACGCCAAATAGCTGCTCCAGCAGCTGTGGGTCTTCGTGCAAGGTGTGTCCGGTGCCTATGACGGAGGCAGTAGTAGCGAGCAGCGCCTGACGCAGCTTGGGGCCGGGCGCGCGGGGCAGGTCTGGCAGGACGATAACATCGTAGTCGTTCAGCCTGCTGGCAAAATCCTCAAGGGCACTGAGAATCACCGTATCAAAGGGGATGTGTCTCTCTTTGAGCATGTGTACGATGCCGCGGTATTCCCGTTCGTTATACATCAGGTTGGTGCTGAACTGATAAAAAGGCCGCGGATTGACAAGCAGGACCCTTGCGGTGCTCTGCAATTTGGCAAACAGCTCCTCATGCCGGGCATGCAGATGGAACGCCTCGCTTACACCTTCGAAATTGGCACGGTCGGGATAATCCTCGAATGCGCCCACAATGCACCAATCGAGGTTGCCTCCCACTGCCGCATTCTGATACAGGCGAATCTGATTCAGCCAGGTGGAGACGCCCATAAAGCGGTATGGAATATCCACCGCGTTGATGGCGCAGTTGCTGGGGACCTTGTCGGGAAACGTTGTTTTAATAGCGGCCGAGTCCTCCGAGCCGGAGTACAGCCAGAAGTGCTTGGCCCTTATGGCAGACTGTGCCTCGCAGCGAATGATGTCGATTCCGTCGTCGCTGTATGTACTCAATGGAACGTTGGGGTCGATGCTCTTTACCAGGCTGCGTACTCTGTGCAGCATATCGGCTACTGTGTATACCTTAAACTCCTCATATTTCCGGTATGCCGGGTCTCTGTCGTCCTCCACGGTGGGAAGCGTCATCCCGCCGGACCATTCGTAAAACCGGCGCTTACAGTTTTCGCATTGGCAGATTCCCACATAGTTGCCGTCGTAATCTGTGGTGGGGTAGCCGGGGATATTGAAGAAAATGCCGTCCAGCGAATAGTTGGTCATGGCCTCACGCAGGACATCAAGGATGCGCTCCTGCTGGTAGGCGCCATTGACACAGACCGCTGCGCAGTCTTCAAAGTAAGCGGGGTCTCCGTCCGCCCGGCGAGTGAACCAGTCCGGATTTGTCTGGAGATAATCCTTGTGTACCTTGCTGATGTCAAACCGCGCGATCACGCGGATACCGGCGGCATGACATTTTTCGACGATCTCGCCAAATTTATCGCCCTGCAGATAAGGCGTGGGACGCTGGCAGGCAAGCTGGGACGGCCCATAGGCGCTGATGCCGCCGCAGCCTACCTGCACTACGTTGGCACCCAACTTTTTCAGCATATCCACCTCGTAATCCACGTCCATAGCGCCGTCAATGTCCCGCAGATTGTTTTGAACCATACGGTAGGGCTTTTCCATCCACCAATTCATCGCAATTCCCCTTTTTGAATACAATTATTGAGCTTATAAGTTTGAAATTCAGTTTATATTCTTTATATTGTATACAATATAACCCACCTTAGCGGTTTTGTCTATTCGCTATCTTGCACAAAATTGTGGGGAAGATTCTGCTGTTTTCTCTAAGTACGCGCCGAAAAAGACACAAAAAACCGCCTGCCCGCCAATGCATCACTACACGGCGTCAAGCGGTTTCTGTTTTTTTGCTGGTTTTATTTTGTTTCGAGGTATTTTTGCAATTTGTTTTGCAGAGACTTCTGGCTCATATGGAAATGGATATCGGCCTGTTTGGCTGCAAGCTCGGGGTCGCACAACTCCAGCCCGCGGATGATTGCCTCGTGTTCCTCATACGCATAAGGAACGCGCTGCGGCTGCATCGGAATAGCGGCAGCGATCAGAGCCTGACGCATCAGAAGATTTTGTATGTATTCAACAAGACAGGGATTTCCGCTGATACGGGCAATTGCAATATGGAAATCATTGTCCAGGCTACCGCGAAATCCGGTCTCTTTCTGCTCCAAAAAACTCCGGTTAATCTTGCGCAGATCCTCTACCTGCTCGGGTGTGATGCGCAGCGCGGCCTCACGGGCGCCCAGCACCTCCAGTGCGGTGCGGGTATCGGTGATGTAGATCAGATCCTGCTCAGAGAGGTCTACCACCTGCACGCCACAGCGCGGGATGTATTCCACCACACCGTTGTTCTGCAAAAGACGCAGCGCCTCGCGCACCGGTGTGCGGCTGACGTTAAAACGTCTGCATAGCTCGACCTCACGGATCGGCTTACCCGGGCAGAAAACGCCTTTACGGATCATGTCCAATACACCGTCAACGATCTGTTGAACTGTAACTCTCTCTATCCTTTTCTGTATATCGGCCTGTGCTTTTTCCATAAATCAAGCTCCAATATTACAATTTTGGGCCGTGCGCTCCGAACAATATTACTATATTATAAATAAATCTACACTCATTTTCTGTTTTCGTCAAGACTCTGGGCTGTTGTTTGTACATCGCATAGCGGGCGATCTTCCTGTTTTTCAGCAGGGAGGCAAAAAGTCAGCGGTGGATGAGATCTGTTCTGGAACAGGCGCTTGTTTGGATTTTTGATGCGCCCGATTGCATATCCGCCGTCTGTTCCGAACTCAGGAGATGTGGAAGGCATCCGTTCCGAAACAAATGTTCCGTCAAATGCCGCCTGGCTAATCACTTCATTGAATTCATTTCGATAGAGAGAAACTTCCTTCCAGTTCAGAGGGGACTCTGTTCCTTTCACCCAAAACGTGTCATTCAGCGAAAGAGCATGTGTGACCCGCAGAAGTCCTTCCATGCCACCGCAGCCGCATTGTGCCAATAATTCTCTGATATGCGCCCGGTGCTTGGGCGCCCTGCGCCGCTCCAGAAAATCCTGTAGGCCATGATAGCCGATTGGACGGTATTGGACCAGTCATTCTTCCTCTGCAAACAGAACTTCCCCAAACTCGTTGTGTGTGCAGGAAAAGTGCAGAATGCAGACGTCCTTATTCATCAAAAGATATTGGCTGGAATGTGCGTTTTCCTTCATCTGCGTCTCCTCTCCTCCACTATCTTATCAGCAAAACAATATACAAAAAAATCGGCCCCGTCTTTACAACGAGACCGACCTGGTGCGGATGAAGGGACTTGAACCCACATGAAGTTGCCTTCACTAGAACCTGAATCTAGCGCGTCTGCCAGTTCCGCCACATCCGCATATATGTGAACACGAGTCACCCCGTGATCACGCTTTTTCTGCTGTTCGTTTCCGAATCAGCATGTTAGATTTTATCATGAAACCTTCTTCTTGTCAACATGCTTTTGAAAAAAATTTACCGTATTTTTGCGTGTTGCTGAAATGGCACGCACTGCCGTGAAACCGCTTCGCTCCGCGGCAGCGCGCTTTCGGGCTTTCCGCCTGTAAAACGCACTATACCCTGGCGGCTGTCGGGTTGTACACGCCTACAGTTTCACGCTTTTCACCCATAACATCCTGCTCCGAAAACGTCATCCATTTTACACCGCGGCGATTCTGATACGCGAACGCCAGATGCAGCCTGCCGTCCGAAGCCTGCATCAGATACGGGTACTCATACTGGCGGTTGTTGGTACTGTTTTCCGGCCCTACAAAACCCTCTCCCAGCTCCATATGGCGAATCATCGGCCATGTAAGGCCGCCGTCCTCGCTGAGGGCCACCGCAACCGGGCAGCGAAGGCCGGGCCAGGCTGCCACACCTGGCTGCGGCGCAGGCGTATGGGTGGGGTTATAGGCAACGGCAATGCGTCCACTTTGCAGCTTGACGGCGCTGATGCTGGAGTTGTTATTGGGCAGGACCGTGGGCACCGGTTCGCTCCACGTATTGCCGTCGTCCAGCGATTCACTGCGATAAATGAAATCTGCCGCACGGCTCCGCATGAACGCCGCGAGACGTCCCGGCGCAAGCTCCACCACATTGGCATGTACACGGCCGTTGCTGCCCGGCATCTCTACAGTGCGCCAGGTACAGCCCTGATCGTCGGAGATCTGAAACGCCGTCGGGTCTCCGGCCAGACCGGATGCGCTGTCGCTGCACAGCCAGTTTGCGAATATCCAGCGTCCACTTGCAAGCACCTGGATGGGCTGGCGGCAGAAGCTTCCCTCCCGGGCAAACAGCACATCCGGTTCGCCCCAGGTACGGCCGCCGTCCGTACTTTTCTGCCGGCGGATGACAGACGTGAACTGCATATTATCCTTGCCGGGCACACGGTCCAGCTGGGCGGTATAAACCGCCCATACAGCGCCGTCCGGCGCGAGAAACAGCGAGGGATTCTGCTCACTGCGTTTTTCATCATGGGACACCTGTACTGGAGCTTCCCATCGTGCGGCTCCTTTGGGCAGGCGGGCGCAAACGATGCTCACATCGCCGCTGCCTTCAAAGCTGCCGGCAAACCAGGCGCACAGCAAACTGCCGTCCGGAGTTTCCAGCAAGGCGGGCGCATGCGCCGTAGCCCAGGGCCCGGGGGGCAGCATGGCCTCCACCGTCCCCATTGCAGAATTCTGATAAACGGTGCCGTCCGGTGTCAGGCCGGGCAAACATGGATATTTCATGGTTTTCTTCCCCTCACTCTTTGATGTTGCGGTTGCGGGCCATCGTGACGGCATATTGAATGGCGTTGAGCAGGCTCAATTCATTCGAAGTGCCTTTGCCTGCCTGGTCGAAACCCGTTCCGTGGTCCACCGAGGTACGTATGATGGGCAGCCCCAGTGTAATGTTTACTCCTTCGACAGCCTTCCACGCCTGTTTTTCCCTGTCGTATACAAAGCCGACGGTTTTGAGCGGAATGTGCCCCTGGTCGTGGTACATGGCCACAACGATGTCATACCAGCCGCCCAGCGCCTTGGGAAACAAACTGTCCGGCGGCACAGGGCCGTCCACACACAGTCCCTCGTCCTGCGCGGCACGGATCGCCGGGATAATCTCGTCCAGCTCCTCCCTGCCGAACAGTCCGTTTTCTCCCGCATGAGGGTTGAGCCCTGCCACGGCGATTCGCGGGCGCGGGATTCCGAAGCTTCTGCATGCGCTGTCCGCGATATGAATGACATCCAGTACACGCTGCTTTTTCACACGGCCGCACGCTTCCCGCAGCGAGCAATGCGTGGAAACATGTACCACACGCAGATCGTGGTGCGCCAGCAGCATCGTATATTTCTCGGTGTGAGTATAGTGGGCATAGATTTCCGTATGGCCGTCAAAGTGCATGCCCTCGGGCGCGAGAGCCAAGTTCATGGCCTCTTTGTTCAGAGCGTTGGTGCAGGTGGCATCCACCTCGTCGTCCAGTGCCAGTTCAATGACTTTCCGCACGCACTCAAACGCCGCGCGCCCGCACATCGCGGACACTTTTCCGTATTCAAACCGCGCCAGGTCCACAAGGTCCAGATGGTAAACGTCGATGATCCCCCAGGTGAAAGCCGCCTGCTCCACGCTGTCCACGCGGTGCACGGTCAGCTCCGGATGGCCCAGCAGCACAGCCGCTTTTTCGATAACGTTTGCATCCCCCACGATAAGCGGCCGGCATTCCTCATAAATCGCTTTGTGGAGCAGGGCCTGCACACACAGCTCCGGCCCGTTGCCCGCGGGGTCGCCCATCGTGATGCCGATGACCGGCCGCCTTATTTCCGTGTTGTTCATGGGTCAGTGCATCCCCTTTTCCGCATTCTCACGAAGCACCTGCCGCAGCGCGGCAACGCCTTCTTCCGGGAGCTGGTTGAACGGTGCGCGGCATTTTCCCACGTCGTAGCCCAGCAGCGCCACGGCTGTTTTGACGACCGTATTCGGGTTGCCGTATTTGAAGCATGCGCGGAAGGACGCGATGCTCGCCTGATATTCCTGCGCTTTTTCCAAATCGCCCGCGGCAAAACAATCATAAATAGACGCCATGGTGCGGGGGTAAACATTGGCACAGCCCGCCACGCCGCCCCGGCCACCGTTCTTCAGGCAGTCCAGGATCAGGCCGTCGTTGCCGGAAAGCACTGCAAAGCCGCTGCCCCGGGTGCCATCCAGATAAGCTTTCATATTATCCCAGTTTCCCGAGGAATCCTTTGCACCGACGATGTTTTCGATCCGGGAAAGGCGTGCCACCGTCTCGGGCGCAAGAGCATTTCCTGTACGTGCCGGGATATTGTACAGCACGATGGGAATATCCACGGCTTCAGCCACGGCACGGTAGTGGTCGTACAGCTCCTGTTGGCTGGCCGCCGCAAAGCTGGGCGTAATAATACTCAGCACATCCGCTCCCGCGTCTCTGGCCATGCGGGACTGTGCAATGGTCTCCCGTGTGGAAACGCAGCCTGTGCCCGCGTACACCGGCACGCGGCCGTTCGCCTGCTCAATGACCGTCTCCAACACGAGCTGTTTTTCCCTGCCGTCCAGAATATATCCCTCGCCATTGGTGCCAAAGCAGAACAGCGCATGCACGCCGTTTTCGATCTGGCGGTCCACCTGGCGGCGCAGCTCGGCGGTATTGATACTTTCATCCGCGTGCATCGGCGTAATGATGGGCGGGATGATGCCCTTGATCTCGATTCTATTCATGTTTTTCCGTCCTTTCCGATGTCAGAGGATCCGGCGGTACAGCGCGCGGGCGTCGTCCGCCGTCACCGGGCGCAGATTGTTGTTCAGAAGCCGTGTCACCTGCATGCCGGCCGCCACCAGTGTCTCCAGATCCGACGCAGGCACACCGAATGCCGAAAGGCTTGTGGGTATCTCCAGATGCCGGACAATCTTCTCCAGCCAACGCAGCATAAATTCCATTTTTTCCTCCTGCGTCACGCAGGTTTTTTCTCCATGTACGCAACGGTCATACGCGGCGGCGAAGCGTTCCGGACAGGCAGGCGCGTTGAAGCGCATCACAGGCGCAAGCAGAATGGCGTTGGATACGCCGTGGGCGATATGATATTTTCCGCCCAGAGGGTAGCTGAGCGCATGGACGGCCGTTGTGCCGCTGGCAGTGATAGCCACGCCCGCGTAAAAGCTTGCGAGCTGCATGGCTGATTTTTGCGATACCGCGTCCGCACTGTCGCACGCAGGCAGGATGTTGTTCAAAATCATATCCAGCGCTTCCAGCGCAAAAGTATCGCTGATGGGATTTGCCTTATTGCTTGTGTAACATTCGATGGCGTGCGCCAAAGCGTCCACACCTGTGGCCGCCGCAATTTTCTGGGGCAGATTTTTGATCATCAGCGGGTCCAGCAGAACATTGTCTGCGATCATCGCGTCGCTGACGATGCCCACCTTCAGCTCCTGCTCCGGCACGGCTACGATAGCGTTGGGCGTGGCTTCGCTGCCCGTGCCCGCCGTTGTGGGGATCATCAGCGTGGGACAGCATTTTTTTGCGCGGCCGGGCGCTTCCAGCAGGTCGTGCACGGTCGAGCTGCCGTCCAAAAGCACACCGGCCAGCTTGGCGGTATCCATCACGCTGCCGCCGCCCACGGCCAGAATCATATCCGCGCCCTCGGCCCGGCAGGCATCCACCAGCTTCTGGACCTGGCCGTAGCTCGGCTCCGGCGGCAGGTCATCCAGCACACAGAATGCCGCCTGCGACTTTTGAAGCTGCTCCAGCACGGGGTCCAGCAGGCCGGCGCTGCGGATCCCCTTGTCTGTAAAGACAGCCGCTTTTTTCACAGACGCCGCCTGAAGGATCTCCGGCATCTTTTTCAGCGCGCCCTCGCCGCAGCAGACGGCGCGCGGCATCTTCAAATTACTCAGTGTATTCATGGCGTATCATCTCTCTCCGAAAAGGGCCGGCGGCATGTTCCGCCGCCGACCGCAGGTTATTATTACATGGGGAATACAATCACGCAGGCCCCGCACAGCACCAGAATCTGGATGACGTACAACGGCAGAGTGAACTTCCAGAAATCAACCAGCTTGTATTTGCCCATGCCAAGAATCATAGCAGGCATACCGTCGATGGGCATGATCCAGTTGATCCAAGCGGCGGTGACACAAGCCACAGCCACAGCCGTAGGATCCAACCCCATGCTGACGCAAGCGGAGATGGCGATGGGCGCAAATACGAACAGGGAACCGAAGCTGGCGCCCGTGAACGTAGCGCTCAGGCTGGTGAGCAGTGTGAACACCAATACGATGACAAATGGGCTGACACTGGTACCCAAAGCGCCGGCCACCGCGTCACCCACCATGGCGGTGAAGCCGGAGTTCGCCAGGGCGCCGGCCACGCCGATGACGCCGGCCATCATAAGAATCAGCGGAGAGGCAATATTGTTGCGCACTTCCTTGAAATTGAGGATGCCCAAAACGAACAGTACGGCGGCAATGACACCGGGGATGGCATAGCCCGGCTCCCCCAGCTTATCCAGGAAGATCATGGCTACGAAGTTGACCACGAAAGCAATATACACAACGATTTCTTTCCACCTGGACAGCTTTTCGCCCTCTGACTTTTGTTCGGAAGCCTGCGCGCCCGCTTCGGCAATAGGGTGGTCCGGCAGGAAGCGGTAACCGATAACCGCCCACACCAAAAACGCGATAGAACTGACAAGCTTGATGCCGGAATATACCAGCAGCGGCACTGCGGTGCCTGTGACGCCGGAACTCTCCAGCAGAGAGGCCACCAAGCCCACGTAAAACGCCATATTCACAGGTACGATGGGGTTGTAAGTGGCATAGCCCAAGGGCATAAAGATTTTTGAAATAGGCAGATTTTTATTGTAGGGGATAGTGGATACCAAGCTCAGCACCAATACATAATAGCCTGTACCGCTCATCACGCTGGCACCCAGCATGACAACGATCAGCAACAGGATGTAGTTGCGATATCCGCCCTTGCTGGCCATATTGAACATCGTTGCCTTGACCTTGTCGATGAGGCTGGTTTTTTCCAACGCCGCCATGACCACCATAAAGCCGGCGATCATGATGACATTTTTGTCCACAAAGCCCGCAAAGGCCTCGGACATGGTGGCGCAGCCCGTCAGTACCAGAAGAACGCAGGCGATCAGCGGCGGTGCGCCGAAGGCAAATTTGTCCGACATGATCATGACGATCATGCCGATCACGATTGCCAATGTAATGATCATTTGAATTGTCATTTGTGATTCACTCCTTCATTCTATTCGCTTTTGCCGTGTTTTCCAATATGCAGATACCATTTTCCACTCCCGTCTTTTCTTTTCCATTCCTCCCATCTGCTGTGGTCTCAAAGCGTCCGGCCGTTTCGCAGCGGGCGCGTTACGGGTCGATGTGCAGAGAACCGTCCTTCCCGCGTGAGAACCTTTTCATAAACTGCCAGGCAAGCTCCAGCTGGCGCAGGTCCAGCGCGTGGGGCATACGCTTTGCGAGCACAACTTCAAACAGCGCGGGCTTTCCTTCATCGCGGCTGAACCAACGGTGGTGAAGGAAGCGCCCGTCCGCACAGTCATAAAATGTCTCGTCGGCCGTCAGGCCGGATTCACACGCGGCGGCAGGCTCGTAAGGCGTGAGGGGAATATTGTTGTACGTTTTCCAGTAATCAAAAGAAGCCAACCGCTTGAAGGGATCGTCCTGCGCAGCGGGCCATGTGCCGTCCAGCAGACCCGAATTCTGGATGAGGGGCATACGGTAGGCAAAGGCAGCCTTTTTCGCATCCGCCCGTACACGTGTACGGGTGACCGGTTCGGAAGGGCCGTCCGGCAAACCGCGGCCGGTGGGCATTTTCCGCAGCATCGTCCACATTTCCGACGCCGGGACCAGATAGCCGGAATTGAATCCGTTGCAAGGGGCTGCCGCCGCAAACAGCTCGGGATATGCACATGCCAGAGCGTTGGTCATCATGCCGCCCATGGAAAAACCGGAGATGTACACGCGGCTTTCATCAATGGCATAGGTCCGCTTCATATGCTCCAGCAGCGCCAGCACAAAGGCCTGGTCGCTGGGCATGCCCGGCTCATCCCAGATGTTCCACGCCTTGTTGCGGGCGGGCTTGGGATATACGACGATAAAGTTTTCCCTGTCGGCGATATCGTGCCAGCCGCTCTGCTCCGCGCCGTACAGCGGCACGCAGCCGATGCCGTGAAAATAAAACACCAGCGGCGCTTTTTCTTTGCTGCCGCGCAGACGGGGCGGTACATATTCGTACCAGGTATGGGCAAAGCCTTCGTTCACGCCGAGGCCCGGGTCGTTGACGTGTGCCACAAAGCCGCGGGCCGTAAAATCCGTGCGCTTTTGATATGTCCCATAGGTGTCGTTGGACCAGCGCCTCGCTTTGCAGAACAGCATGTCCCATGCACGGACCGCTTCCTGCGCGCTGAACGGCAGCTCGGACACGATGTGCCGCACATTTGGGTTTACGGGGCTGGTGTAAAGCACCGCGTGCTCCAGCGGCCGGGCGTCCGCTCCCGTCACTCCGTTCACCTTTCCAAAATAATCTGCGGCGCGGGCGGCTCCGCCGCAGAGATAAGCCACCTGCGGCGCGTTCACGCCGTCCTGCGGGATGCTGTAATCCGCAGGGAGCTCCGAGAGCAGCACGCCCGCCACATTCAGGGGCCTTCGCGCGCTCATCGCAAGCAGCAGTGCGCCGGCTGACGGAGAACCGCCGATATAGAAGATCATTCCGATGAACCCGCCGACCTTTCCCTTGCCCTGCGGCAGGGCCATAAAGCAGCGGGAGAGATAGTCCATGTCTTCCGCGTCCCTTTCGCTCCAGCCGCTTTGCCGCGGATTGGGGAAGGCCAGCACAAAATGCTCCTTTTCCGCCAGCGCATCCAAACCATATTCCTTCATGACCGCCTGGGCGGAGGCTTCGTCCGCGCCATCCCGCAGAAACATGACGACCTGCGTCTGTTTCGCGTCCGGGCAGCCGGAAGCCGGCACATAGACGTACATGCTGCGGTCATCGCCCGCCTTCGTCTCGATGCTGTTCTCCGGCACGTTCGCGCGTTCCTGCGCACCTTTGACCTCCTCCAGCACCAGACGTCCTCCGAAGGGAGAAAATGCTGTGATCTCGTTCATCGTATCGTTCACTTCAGTCGCTCCTCCTTTTGTTTTGCGCATTCTGTTTCTGTGCTCTCTGTATGCGGCACCGTTTCCACAGCCTTTCCGTTTCCCGGCCTCCGATACCGTCTCATAAATTCCCATGCCGCCCGGCTCTCATCGTGGATCGCTCCGTGGGGCATATTTTTCATCACTGTCACACATACGCGCGGTACGCCCTGCGCGTCCCGGTAGACCGCTGTGCCAAAGCGTTCGCCCTCGGTATACCCACGCGCGGCAGTGTAATGGTTTTCGCCGTTGTATATCGCATCCGGCACAAAGCCCCCGGCCGTCCGCACAGCCGCACAACAGTTTGCCCGGAGCATCTGCTCCAGCAGCGGTTCTTCCGTGCCCCGCGCGACGGGGTCGTTGTCACCCAGATAGATGAAGCACGGCATCTGCCACCCGCCTTCCGCAAAGCCGGGCCAGGTCTCGGCAGGCGGTGCATTCCAGGGTGATAAAGCCGCGAAAAGCTGCGGATACCGCGTGCCCGCCTCCCGTGTCATCATGCCTCCGTTGGAAAAGCCCGTCAGATAAACGCGCTCCCGGTCGATGCCGTAACGGCTGTGGAGCCTGTCGATCATCCGGGCGAATACACCGCCGTCGCGTTCCAGAAACCAGATGTTTTCCGGAGAGTCCGGCACGGCCAGCAGAAACGCGCCGGTCTCGTCCGCCAGCCTGTCCCAGCCGTTTTTCTCCGCGAACATCCAGGCCGGTTCGCCCCGGCCATGTACGCTGAACACCAGCGGCAGGCCCCTGGCCTGCTCCGCCGTCAGCCCTTCCGGCACATGAACGAAAAAGCCGTAGCTGCGGCCCCCGTACACAACAGAATCCAGCGCAAAGCGCGGGGACGCATAAAAGTCCGCACGGCTCATGAAAGGCGTCAGCTTTCCATCCGGGCCGTTTTTCCAGCGGATGACGCGTTCAAAAAGCTGTGAAAAAACCGTGCGCGCCAGCGCAGGCTCCGGGCCGAAGGTTCCGGTCGAAATCCGTACCTGCGCCGCTCCGCCATCCGGCGCCCGGTAGACCGTCGCGGAAATATCATCAAACATTTCTTCACAGCCCGGCCCCTGCGCGCCGTTGCTCCGGTTGAAATAGCGGACAGCCGCGTCCGCCTCCTGCCGTTCACGCACCATCAGCCAGAGGCAGACGGGCAGCTCCCGGTTCAGGGTTTTATAATCCGCGCTCACATTTTCCACGAGCCAGTGGCTGGAAGGACGCTCCCCGGGCGTATAATCCTGCGGCACGCCGCCCACGAGCGCCGCCGCAGCAAAAAAGCTTGGACAGGCAGCCGAGGCGTCGCCCAGGAAAGAGGCGCCGTCCTCATATCCCACCGCATAGATCAGTGTTTCCCAACACCACAAATAGCCGCCGCGCCCATACAGGCTTTTCCCGCTTTGGGTCGGAAAGCTGCCGCGCGTGCCGCGGTAGATCTCCATCAGCAGCCCCGCGTCCTCCGCCCGCCAGCCGTACGGCACGATGGGGAGCACCAGTACCGCCCCGTCCTGCTCTGCGATTTCCCGCCAGCCGGATGCCTGCGCAAAACGTGCGGCGGCTTCATAGCTTGCCGCATCCGCGCCCGGAGCGCAGACATAAAGTGTTTTTACCGGGTCAAAGCCTGCTTTTGTTGAGATATGGCAGTACAGCTCCCGTCCTTCCCAGGCGATACGCATTTTATCTTCTCCTTTTTTCCTGTCCGAAAGGCTGCATGCCCCGTCACACCGCGGGCAGTTCCTTTTTCCATCGTTCCAGAATGTTTTGCAGGTCATAAAACAGTGTCTTTGCTCCAAACCCACCGGATTTGGAAACAAGGTTCCATTGCCGTCCGCCATAGGTGAACTGCGACAGCACCACGCCCGGCGCGACTTCGCACAGAGGCATGATCTCCGTTACATCCAGCTGGCGCATCAGGCCCAAAAGACAATCACCGCCCATGATCAGCACCGTGCTCTCCAGCCCGTCGTCCAGCAGACGCTTGAGCAGCGCGCCCAGCGTATTGGCGATCTGGATGCGGTCTGCGGTTTTGTCCGCGCCCGCGTTCTCCACCGCGCCGCCTGTGTCCAGCACCACCACCGGCTCCTGCGAACAGGCCCGTAACACAGCTCCCAGCATTTCGCCCGCCTGCGCGCCGGCCGCCCAGTCCCGCGAGAGCTTCTGCTCCGGCGTGAGGCTGAAGCGGGGCGCTCCCTGCGCCTCGGCCTGCGCGCACTGCTCCAGCGAGACCGGGTTGATGCTGCCGCAGACCGCGAGCAGACGGCCGCAGAGCGGCAGCGGCGCGGTGTCCCGGCAGGACAGCTGCAACAGCCGCGGCAGCACGGATGCAAAGCCCGCGCAGCCGGCCAGCAGTCCGGTCTCGCTCCGGGCCGCCAGCCGGTCGGCGATCTGTGCCATATCCCGGTTCGTCTGAGCTTCATAGACCAGCACGCCTGCTTTGCCCTCTGCGGAACCGCCGCCGGGGATATAGGCGCACAGTGTATCCGTCTGTTCATGCAGAATATCCTCCACACGGGAATGCGTCACCGGCTCAAAGGGGTCCTTTCCAAACACACTTTGGGCAACGGGCACGCCGCCGATGTAGTGTACGCCGCCGCGGGTGACGCGGTCCAGATTCGGGAAGGCGGGCACGAAATGGAGCCTGTCGCCTCCATCCGCTGCCAGCGCGGCGGAAAGCTCTGCCCCGATATTCCCGCGCAGCGCGGAATCTGTCTTTTTATAGATGCATCCGATCTTTTTTTCCTTTGCCCAGCGCACCAGGCGGTAGACCGTATCATATGCCTGCGCCGCCGGAAGGTGGCGTGTCTCGGCATCCACCACGAGCACCTGTGTTTGCGCGTCTGCCTCCAGTGCCTGCAGGCCTGTCCCCACAACGACCTTCGTGGCCGCTCCATAGGAGGCAAACTGTACGCCTGTATCCAGCGCGCCTGTAAAATCATCCGCAATTACAAATAAATGTATCATAGGCTCTCCTCTTATCCCTGTCCGGCGGACCTTTCGTCATTTTCATTATACAGGCGTATTTTTTATGCTGGTATGCAGAATCCCTTCGCAAATCGTTTTATTATGAAACACTTAAGAAAATTTGTTGTGTTTTCTTTGTGAATTCGCTATAATAAAGCAAAAATATGTTTCATTTTTAAACAAAAGAGAGATGAAAGAAAATGCCATCCATCAAAGTACTGGCGATTTCGCCCTATCCCGGGATGGTGCCGCTTTTAACAGAGACCGCGAAAGAATACGACGGCCTGGAGCTGACCATCAGCGTGGGCGATCTGGCCAAAGGGCTGGAGCTCGCGCAGAAAGGCTTCCACGCAAATTTTGATGTGATCATCTCCCGGGGCGGCACGGCCAGACTGCTGAAACAATCCGTTTCGCTGCCGGTCATCGAGATCGGCACCACCGTGTACGATGTCCTGTGCACGCTTCAGCGCGCCAACATTCACGAGGGGCGAGTGGCCATTGTGGGATATTCCAACATCACACAGGATATGGGCATCCTGCGGACGCTGCTGCCATACCAGCTGGACGTATTTACCATACAATCCTCCAGCCAGGCCGTTACCACGCTGCAATACCTGCGGCGGGAGGAATATGCCTCGGTCCTGTGCGATATGGTCACCTACACCGCCGCCAAGGAGATGGACGTCAACGCTTTCCTTATCACCTCCAGCGCTGAAAGCATCCGCGCCGCGTTCGACCAGGCTGTTTTTTTCTGCAGCGCCAACCGCCAGCTGCGCAGCGAAAACCAGTTCCTGCGCCAGCTCCTGCACAAACGCACCAGCCAGACCGTAGTATTCACCCGTGCGGGCAAGCTGGTTTTTTCCACGCTGGAGGACGCCTCCGCAGAGCTGCTGGACATGCTGCGCGAAAAAATCGAGAGCGTGGCCGCCGCGGGACGCATCAAGGTCATGCAGCAGTTCCGCGGGCTGCTGTACAACATTGAAGCGATGCAGCTTCCCTCCGACGGAGAGGCCTATACCGCCTTTTATTTTCTCGCTTCCACACCCCCTGTCGCCGGGGACAAATACGGCATCAGCTATTATAACTGCAGCCAATTGGAGGAGGCGTGCTCCGCCGGTATCTATAACATCACCGGCCTCACCGCCCAATATCATCAAAGCATCCTGCAGGCGGCGGCAGGACGCGCACCGGTGTTTCTGTTCGGCGCCGCCGGAACAGGGAAGGAATATCTGGCGCGCACAATCTACCTGCGCAGCGCGCGTCGCAGCCACCCTTTTATTCAGATCGACTGTAACCTGCTGAGCCGTAAAACCTGGAATTATCTGCTGGGACACCACAGCTCTCCGCTTTGCGATACGGAAAACACGCTGTATTTCCAAAACCTGAACGCGTTGGACGATACGCAGTGGCGCCAGCTTCTGGCCTTTCTGCTGGAGGGACAGACCGCGAAGCACAACCAGCTGATTTTTTCGCGTGTGGAAGCCGGTGACGGGCGCATCAGCGGAGCGGCAATGGAATTCATCAACCGCCTGTCTTGCTTTCCCCTCTGCCTTTCCTCCCTGCACGCCCAACCCGCGCAGGTGGAAACCGCGTTCAGCCTGTATCTGGACCGCCATACGATAGACACCGGCAGGCAGTGGCGCGGCATCGACGCGGATGCGCTTACGCTGCTGCGCCAGTATCCGTGGACGCAGAACTATCTGCAGTTCCACCGCGTGATGGAACGGCTGACGGAACTGTGCACGGATGCACAAATCCGGCTGTCGGACGTTCAGGCCGCCCTGCAGGCGGAGCTTTCCCTTGCGCCCGCCGACGCGGATACGGCGGCCTCCCCCGCCGCCTCTCTCGACCTCTCCCAGCCGCTGGCCCTCATCGAGCGGGAGATCGTCCGAATGGTACTGGAAAAAAGCGGTGACAACCAAAGCCGTGCGGCGCAGAGCCTTGGCATCAGCCGCACCACGCTCTGGCGGATGCTGAAGGCATAAAAAAACGGCATGGAACTTTTGCTCCATGCCGTTTTGCTTTATCCCATGCGTTTACACGTGCCAGATGTCCCGCGCATATTCCAGAATCGTACGGTCGGACGAAAACACGCCCGCGTTTGCCACATTGCGCACACACTTTGCCGCGAAAGCCCGCGCGTCGCGATAGTCCCGGTTGACAGCCAGGCGCGCGTCGCAGTACTCGATAAAATCCCGCATCAGGAAGTAGTGGTCGGGCTTGTGCCAGCTTGCGCCTTCGGTGAGGGAGGCATACAGTTCGCGGAACATGCCTGTGCCGCCGTCGGAAAATGTGCCGTCCACCAGGCTTTCCACCACGCGCTTTGCGCGCGGCTCCGCCGCGAGGACGGCGTTCGGGTCGTAGCCGTCCTTCTGCAGACGCGCGATCTCATCGGCGCGGGCGCCGAAGATATATTCGTTCTCCGCGCCGGCCTGCTCTGCGATCTCGATGTTTGCGCCGTCCAGTGTGCCCAGCGTCACCGCGCCGTTCAGCATGAACTTCATGTTGCTGGTGCCGGACGCCTCCGTGCCGGCCGTGGAGATCTGTTCGGACACATCCGCCGCCGGGATAATCTTTTCCGCATAGCTGACGTTGTAGTTCTGGACAAACATCACCTGCATCAGGCCGTTCACGTCCGCATCGCCGTTCACCAGTTCCGCCAGCTCGTTGATATACTTGATGATGCCCTTGGCCCGCACATAGCCCGGCGCGGCTTTTGCTCCGAACAGGTAGACGGTGGGCGCGAAATCCGCGCGGGAGATGCGCCCCTCCTTCAGGCCGTAGTATGTGTCCAGAATGGAAAAAGCGTTCAGAAGCTGGCGCTTATACTCATGCAGGCGCTTTACCTGCACATCCAGCAGGAAGTCTGCGCGAAGCCGCACGCCCTCGTGCTTTTCCACATACGCCGCGAGCTGCCGTTTTTTCTCCCGCTTGACGTCCATGAAACGCGCCAGAAACGCAGGGTCGTCCGCGCAGGGCTCCAGCCGCTTGAGCTGGGAGAGGTCTGTCAGCCAGCCGTCGCCCACAGCGTCGTGCAGCAGCGCCGCCAGTTCCGGGTTTGCCAGCGCCAGCCAGCGCCGTTGGGTAACGCCGTTGGTCTTGTTGTTGAACCGCTCGGGATACAGCTCGTACCATTCGTGCAGAGCGGTGTCCTTCAATATCTCAGTGTGCAGGCGCGCCACACCGTTGGTGGAGTGGGTGGCAAAAATGGCCATACGCGCCATATGCACCATGCCGTCCTCCAGGATGGCATAGCGGGACACCTCGCCCATGGGCACGCCCCTCTGCTCCAGCGTGCGGCGCAGCAGCGCGTCCAGCTTTTTCACATACGGATACACCCGGGGCAGCACGCCGCGGAACAGCTTCTGATCCCATTTTTCCAGCGCCTCGGGCATAATGGTGTGGTTGGTGTAGGCAAAGGTATCGTGGGCCACCTGTACTGCGTCGGCAAAACGCATGCCCGCCTCTTCCACCAACAGGCGCAGCAGCTCGGGAATGGCCACTGTGGGGTGGGTATCGTTGAGCTGTACCGCGTATGCGTCGGCAAAATGGGTGAAATCCCCGCCATGGGCCGCGCGGTAAGCACGCACCATGTCCTGCAGCGACGCGCTGGAGAAGAAATACTGCTGCTTGAGGCGCAGGCGCTTGCCTGCGTCGGTGTCGTCGTTGGGGTACAGCACACGGCTGATATCTTCGGCGGCGTCCCGCTCGCGCACGGCAGCGGCATATTTCTGGGCGTTGAACAAATTGAAATCGAATGCCTGGAACGGCTCGGCCTGCCACAGACGCAGTGTATTGACGGTTTTCATTCCGTAGCCGATGACAGGCGTGTCGTAAGGCACGGCGCGCACGGCCTGCCCGCCGAACTGCACAGTGACGGCATCCTCCTCCCGGCGAACGCTCCATGGATCTCCAAAGCGCTGCCAGTCATCGGCGGTCTCTTTCTGGAAGCCATCCTCAAAATACTGCCTGAACAGGCCGTACTGGTACCGGATGCCGTAGCCGTCCAGCGGCACGCCCTGCGTGGCGGCGGAATCCAAAAAGCACGCGGCCAGGCGGCCCAGGCCGCCGTTGCCCAGCGCCGCGTCCTCGATCTCTTCAAACACGTTCGCATCCACACCCGCGTCCAGCAGCATCTGCTGCACCTCGCCCAGGCGGCCCATGTTCAGCAGATTGGCGTAAACGAGGCGTCCCACAAGAAACTCCGCCGAAAGGTACGCCACGCGCTTGCCCGGCGCGCGCTTCCATGCGTCCGCAGCGAGGTCCAGCGCTGCTTTGGACACCGCGTTGTACAGCTCACGGGGCGTAGCCTGGGCAATGGTTTTCCGGCAGTCGGCCGCAAGCACCTGCCCCGTCAGTATCTGAATATCTCTTTTCATGGAAAAACTCCTTTCCTGAACCGCCGCCGCGGGATAAAAGCAATTTATTTTCGCAAATTTTCGTAGAACACCACCATGTTAGCATTGGATACGGATTTCGTCAAGGCGTATTTTGTGATATTTCAATAAAATATTCTTTCTCTCCCATTGCAAAGAGCGGCGGTGCGGGTTATACTAAACAGGATATCGGACAACGAAGGGAGGCGCAGCGCTTGGTGACGATCCGGGACATTGCCCAACGGCTGGGAATCGCGGTGAGCACGGTTTCAAAAGGATTGAACGGCGCGCCGGACGTGAGCGCAGAGACCCGCCAGCTTGTGCTGGACACGGCGGTGGAAATGGGCTATGCGGCCAAGCGTACCCGCAGGCAGGCACAGCCCAAGGTGTGTGTGCTGGTGGAAAATATGGAATACGCCAACATCGGCCAGTTCGGGTACGAGATCGTGGCCGGGTTCCGGCTGGCGGCCGCGGCACGGGGATGGGCCGTGGATGTGCTGCCCACCACGCCCGAGGCGCAGGCGCGCACCAAATACGGCAGCCTGCTGCTGGAGGGCGGATACGGCGGCGCCTTCATTCTCGGCCTGACGCCGCAGGATGCATACATGCGTGCGCTGGCCGGCACTGGCACGCCCACAGTGCTGCTGGACAACTGCGTTCCCAACGCCAGCGTCGGATATGTGGGCACCGACAGTTGGGAGGGCGTGGAGCTCGGCGTGCGGCATCTGGCCGGATTGGGACACCGGAAAATCGCCTTTTTGAACGGCACGCGGGATTCAATGGTGTCTGAGGAAAGGCGGCTGGCTTTCCTGCACGCCACCTGGCTGTGCGGGCTTTCCGCCGACGAACGGATGATGGCCTATGGGTATTATGAACAAAACTGTGCGCGCGAATACGTGCCGCATTTTCTTGCACAGGGCGCGACAGCCATCCTGTGCGCCAGCGACGGCATCGCCCGGGGGGTGCTGGCCGAGCTGCGGCGTCTGGGCCTGCGCGTGCCCGGGGACGTGAGCGTGATGGGCTACGACGACCTTCCGCTGGCCGCCGGCTGCGAACCGCCCCTTACCACCATCCGGCAGGACAGGCTGGCGCTGGGCAAAAGTGCGTTCAGCCTGCTGGACAGTCTGATGAACGGTGTTGCCGTAAGCAAGGTGCTGCTGCGTCCGCAGCTGATCGTCCGGGAGAGCACCGGGCCTGCGCCTGTACGGAAATAGGCCCACGGAAAAACAAAAAAGGCGCTCCGCAGCCATTCCGGCTGTTGAGAGCGCCTTTTTTTGCGCCAGCCCTCCGGCAGGGATGCGGCAAAGGGCCGCCCGGATGGCAGCGTCAGGACGCGCCCGGCGCGCGCCGCTCCGCTTCGGCCCGCAGCAATGCGCCGTCCACCTCTACCGCCACAGCCGATCCGCTGTCCGTTCCCTCCAGCGCGTACACCGCGCCGTACACGCGGCTCTCCCGCCGCTGGGCGGAAAGCGGCCCCGGCACCGGTTCGATATGCTCCAGCTCCGCGCGCGTCAGTTCCCGCCCGGTATCCGCATCGAACACGCAGGAGCGGGCAAGCACGCCCAGATATGCGCCCTGCGCCTCCGGCGCAACGGGTGTATCTGTGACAAGGTAGACTGTCTCTCCGCAAGTGAGCCTGCGGCAGTCCTCCGGCATCACCGCAAAGGCCTCCCCGTATCCCCCGGCCTGCCGTGCAAAGCTGAGGACCTCCGCTTCCGGCGGCAGTACATCCGCGGGTACTGCGCGGCGGAATGTGCCGTCCACCATCACGGCCACAGCGCCGTCCGTCGTGCCGGGCAGCGCCCATACGTTCAGCACCTGCACGGTGCGCCCGCCCTCCGGCAGCCTTTCCTCCAGCCGGGCCAAAGCAGAGAAGGAAAGCGTCACACCGCAGGTATCCACGACGCGCCCTTCCCCGTCCACCGCCGCCAGTGTCTGGATATCGCCCAGCTTGCGCCCCACTGCATCACGCGGTACAGCCTCCCGCAGCGTAATATATTCCACCCCGCCGCAGGTAAAGCGTGCCGGGTTCGCCGGGTCCAGCGTGCAGGCGTCCTCTCCATCGGCACAGCAGCCCGTCAGAACGGCCGCCAGCATGAGGACCGTCCACAGGACGGCGCGTATTCCATTTTGTTTTTTCATGTTTTCTCCACTCCTTTTTGCTTCCGCAGCTGTATCCTAACGCGCAATTCTAAGGAAAGCATAAGGGCGGAAAAACACGGCGGCCCTGTACGGAAAACCGTACAGGGCCCTTTAAGCTTTGATTCGGCGCGGCGCCGCATTTACGGCACGGGCTGCCAGCGCGCGTAGAGGTACATGCTGTCCTCCACCGTATCCTGCGCAAAATCCCAGGGTCTGTGCTCACGTTCCACATCCCAATACCAGCCGTCAAAGACATATCCCTCTTTCACGGGGTCCTCGGGACGCCGGACCAGCTCGCCGTAGCGGCAGGTCTGCGCGGGCACCTGGGAACCGCCGTCGGTTTCAAACGTAACGGTGAATCCGCCGCTGCCCGCAAGAAACACGATGGCGAGCGCAAGCGCGGCCAGACCGGCCAAAATCGCCCCGGTCAGCGCCTTCACGGATATCGTCACGCCGCGGTACATATTGTTCGAGCCGCGGTACCGCGGCTCGGGCGCAGTGTCCCGGAGCGCGCCTTCCGAGCGGTGTTCTTCTTCCATGGCGCCCTCCGGTCACTTGCGTACCAGATACTTGCGCATATCGATGGCGCAGGCCACAAGGATGATCAGGCCCTTGATGATGTACTGCAGATTGGACGAGACACTCATAAACGTGAGGCCCACGAAGATAATGCGCAGCAGCACCACGCCGATGATGACGCCGCGGATCTTGCCGATGCCGCCGACGAACGAGACGCCGCCGATGACGCAGGCCGCGATGGCGTCCAGCTCATAGTTCAAGCCGGTGTTTGCCGTATTCGCGCCGATGCGCGCGCCCTCGATGAAGCCGGTGAAGCCGTACATCACGCCCGCCAGCGTGAAAACCAGAATGGTGGTGGCGGCGACGTTCACGCCGGAGACGTTCGCAGCCTCGGGATTGGAGCCTACGGCGAACATGTTCTTGCCGAAAGTCGTCTTGTTCCAGACGAACCACATCACGACGGTGATCACGATGGCATACCACACAAAGTTGGGGATGGGGACCATATTGCCCTTGCCGTCCGGCACCGAAAGGATGCTGCCGGTGATGAGATTGGTATAACTTTTATCCAGGCCGGAGATAGACTGCCCGTTGTTGTTGCCCTGCATCAGGTAAATGAGCAGCGTGCCGTACACGATGAGCTGGGTGGCCAGCGTGACAATGAACGGGTGCAGATTGAACTTGGCCGTACAAAAGCCGTTGACAGCGCCCACCAGCGCGCCGATGGCAATGACCGCCAAGATGACGATGGGCACGGGGACAGTGCCGATGCCCGGGAACATCTTATTGGGGTACTCCGCCATCTGCAGCAGCGAAGCCGCCACGCAAGCCGTCAGGCCCACAACGCGCCCGGCCGAAAGGTCGGTGCCTGTCAGAATGATCGCGCCCGCGATGCCCAGCGCAATGGGCAGATTCGCGGCCGAGAGCGAAACGATGTTGATGATGGATTTCATCGACACGAAGTTCGGGTTATAGACGGCAATGCCGATGATAGCCGCAATAAGGAAGATATAGAGCGAATTATCAATGAAAAACTCGCCCCACCAGCGCCGCTTATCCTCCTTTTCCATGGCTTTGAAGTTTTCCAAGCGCTGCTTGATGGTCAGTTTGGCATTCGTTCCCACAGTGATTCCTCCTTATGCGTATTTGGCGGCAAGCGTCATGATCTCTTCCTGCGTCGTGGCCTTTGCATCCACTTCTCCGGCGAGCCGCCCGCCGGACATTACAAGGATGCGGTCGCACACGCCCAGAAGCTCCGGCATTTCCGAGGACACCATGATAACGGCCTTGCCCTCTTTGGCGAGGTTGATGATGAGCTGATAGATCTCGTACTTTGCACCTACGTCAATGCCCCGGGTGGGCTCGTCCAGCAGCAGCACCTCGGGGTCTGTCAGAAGCCACCGGCCCAGGATGACTTTCTGCTGGTTGCCGCCCGAAAGCGAACGGATCTTCGTATCCTGAGACGGCGTTTTGATGCGCATGGCCCGAATGGACCACTCCGTACTCTCCTCCATCTTCTTTCTGCTGAGGTACAGGCCCTTTACCTTATATTTCTTCAAGCTGGAGATAGTGGTATTCTCCTGAATGTCCAAAATGCCAAAGATGCCCGTGGCGCGCCGCTCCTCGGTGAGCAGCGCGAACTTGTTTTTGATCGCGTCGCGGGCACGGCGGTTCTTCACCTCTTTGCCGTGCAGGCGGATGACTCCGCTTTTGCGGGTAGCCACGCCGAAAATATTTTCCAGCACCTCGGTGCGGCCGGAGCCGTCCAGGCCGGCGAGGCCGACGATCTCGCCCTTATGTACATTGAAGGAAACATCGCGCAGCTTGGAATACATGGCCGTCAGGCCCTCCACCTCCAGCAGCACGCCGCCGATCTCGTTGTCCTTGGGCGGGAAGCGGTTTGTCAGCTCACGGCCCACCATCAGCTTGATGATGCGCTCCATCGTCATTTCCGCCGCCGGCTCTGTGGCGACCCACGCGCCATCGCGCATGACGGTCACTTCGTCGGAGATACGCAGGATCTCCTCCATCTTGTGGGAAATATAAATGATGCCGCAGCCGCGGTCCCGCAGCATATTGATGATGCGGAACAGGTGCTCCACTTCCTCCTCAGTAAGCGAGGAGGTGGGCTCGTCGAACACGATGACGTCGGAATGGTACGAGACAGCTTTGGCAATCTCCACCATCTGGCGCTGGGCCACGGGCATCGTGCTCATAATGGTGCGCGGGTCCACATGGATGCCCAGATCATCAAAAATCGCCGCCGTATCAGCGAGCATCTTTTTTTCGGACGTGAAGGGCCCCACCGTGGGATAGCGGCCGAGCCAGATATTGTCCATAACATTGCGCTTGAGTGCCTGGTTCAGCTCCTGATGCACCATGGCGACGCCGTGTTCCAGCGCCTCTTTCGAGGTTTTGAAGCTGACTTCCTTCCCATTCAGCAGGATCTGCCCGCTGTCCTTGCTGTAAATGCCGAACAGGCACTTCATCAGGGTGGACTTGCCCGCCCCGTTTTCCCCCATCAGCGCATGCACCGTGCCGCGCTTTACCGTCAGCGAAACATTGTCGAGCGCCTTGACGCCGGGGAAGGACTTGCAGATATTTTTCATTTCGAGCAGAACGCTGTTGTTGTTCTCCATTCGGCCTCTCCTCCGCGTAAAATCTCAGATTCAAGCAGGAAGATAGCCGCCCGTAGAGGCAGCTATCTTCCTGCTGTTTGCTTGATCGGGTCTATCAGCCGGTGTAAACGGCGTACGGGATGCGGATCTTGGCACTGGCATCATCCACATTGTAGCTGTCGGTGCCGTCCATCAGGGCCGCGCCGCTGGTGGCGTTCTTGGCAAGCAGCGCAATGGCCGCCGCCATGCCTTCGGCGTCCTGCTTGATGCTGCCGACCATGCTGCCGGCGGCGATCAGCTCTTTGGCTGCATCGGTGGCGTCAACGCCGAACACAGGGATGGCCTTGTCCGCGCTGGCGTTGTAGCCGGCGGTCTTGAGCGCTGTGATAGCGCCCTCGGCCATGCCGTCGTTGTTGCAGATGACCAGCTCGACCATGTTGTTATTGGCCTCGGTGTACTCGGACAGAATCGTCGTCATATACTCGTTGGAAGCCTGCGCGGACCATGTGCCGTTACGGTCCACCAGGAACTTGTCGGCGTTGTTGGCGTCATAGAACGTCAGCGCCGGCTTGCCGGCGGCCTCCAGCGCAGCGTCGCAGTCCTCGACGGCATACTGGGTGCGGTATTCGGCCTCGGGGTTGGCGTTCTGGCCCTTAAACATGACATAGGAGATGGTGCCGTCACCGTTCAGGTCCACGTCGTCATAATTCGCCAGCAGATAATCAGCGATCATCTGGCCCTGCATGTGGCCGGCCTCGGCCGCGTCAGTGCCGATGAACGCACATTTTTCATAGCTGTTCACCACGGCGTCGGACACTTCGCGGTTGAAGAAGATCACGGGGATGTCCGCTGCCTTCGCCTTGTCCACGATACCCTGCGCCGCGTCATCGGAGCCTGTCTCGACGATGTTCACAATCAGGCAGGTAGCGCCTTTCGTGATGGCAGTATCAACCTGCTCGGTCTGGGTATTCTGCTGAGAGTTGGAATCATAGTCCTGGTACTCAACGCCCAGCTTATCCAACTCCGCGTCCAACGCGGTGCGGACCGTGGAAATATATGTGTCGCTGTACGTGTAATAGAAAACGGCGATGGAGCCGTCGGCCGCCGCAGGCGCGGAAGCCGGCGCGGAGCCAGAGGTATCCGGCGCTGTGGAAACAGGCGCGGAAGAACCGCTGCCGCCGCATGCCGCCAGAGAAAGTGCCAGGCACGCCGCCAGAAGGATCGCTAGTACTTTTTTCATACGTTTCTCTCCTTTTCATTTGCATTTTCCCCACACGCCGCCGGAACCTCCTGCAATGCGGCATGTGCGCCGCCGGGCCTCCCGCCGCCGCAGGCAGCAGGGCCCGCGCATCTGCGCAAGGCCGCGCTGCATGGATTATCCATGCAGCAAAATGTGAAGAAGCGGAAGCTATGCTGCTTCCTGCAACGGTTTGATATTATCATCGCAATTGTAAAAAGTCAACAAAATCATTTGTTTTGATATCTTTTTTTCATAATTATAAAACAAATAAATTTCCATATTTTTCTATAATAAGGTAAAAATTTTCATTATTAGATTATAAACTCAAAAAATGAAAAATATATTTTTATCCTTAAAAATGGATATTTGTTGTATATTTTAAATAAAAACTGACATTTTCATGCTAATTCAAACTGTTTTCTGTACAAAGTGCAGAAAGAAGCTCTGCATAAAAAAGCGGCGGGTATCCCCGCCGCTCAAAAGCTTCTTCATTTGACTGTAATCAGTTCATAGCTGCGTGTGCCCAAACCGATTTTTTCCCCATGCTCCATACACGAGCGCCAATCTGTATTGGGAGAAACATTCGTAAAATGGTCGTGATGGTCACGGGCGCCGCAGGCGCGCAGGTTTTCGTCCAGCAGGCTTCCGGGCATCACGGGCATGCGGTTGCACGCGTCCGCGCACGCTACGTCCAGCGCCACAGGGTCAAAGCTGGCGAACATCCCCACGTCCGGAATGATAGCCGTGTCATTCTCACCGTGGCAGTCGCAGTAAGGCGAAACCTGGTTGACGATATTGATATGGAAAGCCGGGCGGCCGTCCACCACAGCCTTGGCGTACTCGGCCATCTTGCAGTTCAGCTCGTCGTTGGCGGAATCGTTGCCGTTGTATACGGCGTCAAAATTGCATGCACCGATGCAGCGGCCGCAGCCCACACATTTGCCGTGGTCGATGCCCGCTTTGCGGTTTTCATCAAAAGCAATGGCTCCGTGCGCGCAGTTTTTCATGCACACGCCGCAGCCCCGGCAAACGCTTTTGTCCACGTCCGGCTTACCCGCGCAATGCATGTCCATCTTTCCTGCGCGCGAACCGCAGCCCATGCCGATATTCTTGATGGCGCCGCCGAAGCCCGTGCTCTCGTGCCCTTTGAAGTGGGACAGCGAAATGAATATATCCGCATCCATCACGGCGCGGCCGATATGGGCCTCCCGGATGTATTCGCCGCCGCGCACGGGCACGTCCACCTCATCCGTCCCCTTCAGGCCGTCTGCAATAATGATCTGGCAGCCGGTGGAAAATGGCGAAAACCCGTTTTCATAAGCCGCTTCGATATGGTCCAGCGCATTTTTGCGGCGCCCCACATACAGCGTGTTGCAGTCTGTCAGAAACGGGCGGCCGCCCAGCTCTTTCACGGCGTCCGCAACGGTCTTTGCAAAATTGGGCCGCAGGTAAGAAAGGTTGCCCGGTTCGCCGAAATGGATTTTGATAGCGGCATATTTATCCTGAAAATCGATCTGTCCGATGCCCGCTTTGAGGATCAGCCGCTTGAGTTTCTGCTGCAGGTTCGTGCCCGGCAGCGCACGCATGTCTGTAAAATATACTTTAGAGGGTTCCATTCCTGTTCTCTCACTTTCTCTGTTCAGTTGTGTGCCGTGCCGCATCTGCGCGGCGCTTTTCTTCCTCTTTTATCTTAGAGCCGCGCGGCAAAAAAAGCAAGAGGAAAGGCGCGTACCGCGCTCCCGTAAAAGTTTTCTCCGTCCGGTAAAAAAGGGGCTTGACAAAGGCCGGAGGAATTGATATTATATTTAAGCGCCATGATTCTTCTTTTGGGCGCATATAAAGGATATGAAGCTGGCAAGCCGATTTCCACGCTGGTGTAGCTCAGCTGGTAGAGCAGCTGATTTGTAATCAGCAGGTCGGGGGTTCGAATCCGTCCACCAGCTCCATTTATTGAATATGGGAGAGTTCCCGAGTGGCCAATGGGGGCAGACTGTAAATCTGTTGCGTCTTCGCTTCGATGGTTCGAATCCATCCTCTCCCACCAAAAAAGTTGCATTTCATTTTTGGAATGCAACTTTTTTATTTTTGCTGTCATCTCACCGGAAAAAGGCGGTATAAACATGGGAGAAATATTAAACAAAGCAATCGTGTACGCAGTAAAGGCTCATAACGGCCAGGTGAGAAAGGGTACGCAGGTCCCCTACATTCTTCATCCCTTGGAGGCTGCGTCTATTGTAGGCACTCTGACAACGGATGAAGAAGTCATAGCAGCCGCTGTTCTGCACGACGTCGTGGAGGATACCGCCGCCACAACAGAATGCATTCAAGAAGCCTTTGGGGAAAGGATCGCCGCTTTGGTCGCTGCAGAAAGCGAAAACAAACGAGAAGATCTGCCTGCCGGATCGACCTGGAAAATCCGTAAGCAGGAAACAATAGATCACTTGAGGGACGCTTCCATAGAAGTAAAAATGTTAACGCTCGGCGATAAGCTTTCCAATATCCGTTCCCTTTACCGGGATCAGCTTGTTTACGGAGAGCGGTTATGGCAAAGATTCAACCAAAAAGATAAACAGGAACACTACTGGTATTACAAACGCATTGCCGAATGCCTCACAGAACTGAAGAATCATTGTGCTTACGCAGAATACGCCGGGCTGGTAGAAAAAACCTTTAAAGAATGATCCCCTGCAATTATTCGCTGTCCCTGAAGCTCTCATAAAAACCAAAGAGCGGGCTGTCCGCCAGTCTCTTTGGGAAGCTGGTTCCGGAAAACACCAATTGAAACGCGCTGTTTCCTTGGGCGGCAGACAAAATGTCCGACACAAATTTTCTGCTTTGGTTGATTTTGCCGCACCGGCTTGGTACAATAACACCAAAAGGGGGCTTTGGCTATGGAAAACGCAGACAACGGCGGCATCGTTTGGAGCGACCGAAAACGCATCGCATTCGGCCTGCCATGGACTTTTACGAAATATACGCTGACAAAAGAAAAGCTGCTCATCCACACCGGCATGCTGAACACGCAGGAGGATGAGGTGCGCCTGTACCGCATTATGGACGTGACGCTGCGCCGCTCGCTGTGGGAGCGTATGTTCGGCCTTGGCACCATCCATTGTTGCTCGGCGGATAAGTCCGCGCCGGAGTTCGATATCGCCTGGGTGAAGGACGCGGCACAGGTAAAGGAAACGCTCTCCGACATGGTGGAGGCTGAGCGCATGGCAAAACGCGTGAGCAGCCGCGAATTTATGACGGACGACGAGGACGGTGAAATGCTGTAACGCGCCGTCCCGCAAAAATATCATTCCGGCGCCGCCGGACGGGAAGACCGTCCGGCGGCGCTTTTGTTTTTTAGAACAAATATTTCTGTTTTTCCGGAAAAGGTATTGTTGACTTTTCGTTTCATAAAAGTATAATAAGTTATACAAGTTATATTTTTAAGAATTTTATTAAAGAAAGAGAGGGCTGTTTATGAGCATGAAAATGCCAAAAGGGAAATACATGGCTACTGTCAAGGTAGGCGAAAAAGGGCAGATTGTCATCCCGAAGGGAGCGCGGGAGCTGTTCGGCATTGAGCCAGGAGACACGCTTCTGCTTATGGCGGACGTGAAACAGGGCATCGCCATCGTGCAGAATGACGCATATATGAAATTCGTGGACGCCGTGTTCAGCGTGCAGCAGGAGCCTCCCGTGGCACCGGACGGCGAATTGGAGGCAGAAAAATGAACGTGCTTTCTGTTCGCGGATTATGCAAGCGGTACGGCTCTTTTGCACTGCGGGACGTTTCCTTTGACGTTGCGCCCGGTTCCATCACGGGCTTCATCGGCCGCAACGGCGCTGGAAAAACAACAACGCTGAAATCGCTGTTGGATTTTGTACACCCCGACGCCGGCGAGGCGCTGTTTTTCGGCAGGCCGCTGTCCGCGGATGAATTCGGCGTCAAGCAGGCGGTGGGGTTTGCGTCCGGAGGCTTCGGGTTTTATCCCCTTAAGCGCCTGCGCACTGTAACGGATGTAACGCGCCGCTTTTATCCGAGCTGGGACGAGACGGCTTACCGCCGGTATCTCGCGCTGTTCGCGCTGGATGAAAACAAACGAGTGAAAGAGCTTTCCGAGGGCATGAAGGTAAAGTACGCCCTGGCTCTGGCACTCTCTCACCGGGCGCGGCTTTTGGTGCTGGACGAACCCACCAGCGGGCTGGATCCCGTTTCCCGGGACGAACTGTTGGAGATCTTTCTCCAGCTTGCCCAGGACGAAGGCATCAGCATCCTGTTCTCCACGCATATCACCTCCGACCTGGAAAAATGCGCCGACCACATCGTATACCTGCGGCAGGGCGAGGTGGCGGCAGACGCAGACGCGGACGCACTGCGCGCCCGGTACCGCACAGCCGCACTGACAGCCGCGCAGCGGGACGCTGCGCCCGAGGGCCTGCTGCTGGGATGCAAACGGGAGCGGGAAGGCTTCAGCGCTCTGCTGCGGGCCGAGGACGCGCCCCGCCTTGGCGCCGATACCGCGCCCGCATCGCTGGAGGATATTATGGTACATCTGGAAAAGGAGGACGGCGGCCTATGAAAAACCTGATGCGCAAGGAGCTTTTGCTGGCCATGCATCCGGCTTCAATGCTGTTCCTGCTGCTTTCCGCAATGCTGCTCATCCCCAACTATCCTTATTATGTCATTTGCTTTTACACCTGCCTGGGCACCTTTTTCATCTGCCTGACGGGGCGGGAGAACCGGGACATCGAGTTCACGGCGCTGCTGCCCGTGCGCAAGACCGATCTTGTGCGGGCGCGCGTTTTTACGGTGATGCTGATGCAGCTGGCACAGCTCGTGATCGCCGTTCCCTTCGCCGTGTTCAGCAGCCGTGTCTCCGCGGAAAACCTTGTGGGCATGGACGCGAACACCGCGTTTTTCGGATTCGCGCTGGTGCTGTACGGCGTGTTCAATCTTGTCTTTTTCCGAAACTACTACCGCGCGCCGGGCAAGGTCGGCAAGGCCTTCGGTTGGGGCTGCGGCGCCCTTACTCTTTGCATGGTGGTATTCGAGGCCTGCGCCCACACCGTCCCCTTTGTGCGGGACCGCCTGGACACGCCGGACCCGGCGTTCCTGGGCGAAAAGCTCACCTTATTGGCCGCTGGCGCCGCACTGTACGTTCTGCTGTCGGCGCTGGCATTGCGGCGCGCCATGCACAGCTTTGCCGCGCTGGACCTGTGAGCCAGCCTCGCGTTTTGCAGTGTAAAACATCAAAAGGCAGGGTCGTAAAGCCCTGCCTCAGCTTGTCGAAAAAGCTTCGCTTTTACGCGCCTCGGCACTGGCTCTGCGGGGCGTCGCGGGGTTATTTTAAATGAAAAAGGGATTCTCCACCCCTTTTTCAAGCTTTTTCCCCGGACGCTTCTTTTATTTCTTTGCCTTTTTCCGTGCCTCCCCCGGCTCAGCGCCGGCCGATATATAGACGGCGCAGCTCCTCCAGGATCTCCGGATGGGAAAAATCCTGATGATGCACCATATTGATGCGCCGCACCATGCCCGGCTTCTCCAGCGGGACGACTGCCAGGCGGCCCGCCTGCTCGTCCTCGCGGCAGGCGCTGTGGGCGATGACGGAAATGCCCAGATCCTGCGCGACAAGCTCCTTGATGGTGGCGACACTGTCCATCTCGATGATGATATTGAAGTCCCGGATATCCGCCCCGCATTCGGACAGATAACTTTCAAACATCGAGCGCGTGCCCGCTCCCTTGGGACGCATGATGAACCGCTCGCCCTGCAGTGCGCCGATGGCGACGCTGGCACGCCGTGCCAGCGGGTGGATGGGCGACACCACAAGACACAGGTAATCGGTATCCAGCAGCACTTCGGTGTAGCCGGATGCCGGGAACTGCCCGTCCACGATGGCTACGTCCAGCTCGTAGGAGCGCATCATATCATAAAGATTTTTTATGGTGTCCGTAACGATATTGATGTGTACGCCGGGCGTCTGGTTGCAGTATTCGGCCAGCACCTGCGGCACACAGCTTTCGCCCACGGTGTGGGTGATGCCCACCCCGATGTGCGACATGCAGATGCGGCTGTCCTCGATGGCCTGGCGGGCGTTGCGGTATACAGCCAGCGCCCGGCGGGCGTATTTTACCAGAATCTCGCCTTCCGGCGTCAGGCGCAGCTCTTTTTTATCCTTATAAAATATATGAATGCCGAACTCCTGCTCCAGCTGGCGCATATGATGGCTGACAGCGGGCTGTGTGAGCGAAAGCCGCTGTGCCGCCCGTGTGTAACTGCCCGCACTGATGACCTCCAGGAGGGTCTCTATCTTCGCATCAAACATTTTGCTCCCCAATTCATTAAAAAAATTTATATGTACATGAAAAGTCATAATTTGATTTTATCATAGTGTGCGCATATAATCAAGCACACAACAGAAAGAGGTGTGCTTGATGAACATTTTTACCTTGCCGCAGAGCGCTGGCGGCGTATTACTGGGCGTCGCCATTCTGCTGACAGCCGGTTTTTTGATGACACGCCTGACGCGGCGCCTGCATTTACCCAACGTGACGGGCTATATTCTGGCGGGTATCCTGGTGGGACCGTATGCACTGAACCTGATCCCCGCATGGCTGTCCGGCGGCATGGAATTCGTCACCGATCTCGCGCTCTCCTATATCGCGTTTTCCGCCGGACGGTATTTCCGTATCGCGGATCTAAAGCGTTCCGGCGGAAAGGTGCTGGCTGTCACACTGGCCGAGGCGCTGTGCGCCGCCGTGGCCGTCACGCTGACGATGATCTTCGTATTCCGCCTGTCCGTGCCGTTTGCACTGCTGCTGGGCGCCATCGGCTGCGCCACGGCCCCTGCCTCCACCATCATGACGATCCGGCAGTACCGCGCCAAAGGACCTTTCGTCAACCTGCTTTTGCAGGTGACCGCTTTGGACGACGCGGTGGCCCTGACCGCCTTCAGCGTTTGTACCGCCGTGGTGAACGCGCTGCAGACAGGCCATATACAGTTTGCAGACGTGGCGCTGCCCCTGCTGTGGAATCTGGGGGCGGTGGCGCTGGGGCCGGCGCTGGCCGTGCTGCTGCGTTGGCTTGCCGGGCAGGGGCATTCCCAGGCACACACACTGGTACTCGTCAACGCGGTGCTTTTGTTTTTGAGCGGGCTGTGCTCGACACTGGGCATTTCACCGTTGCTGGCCTGTATGGCACTGGGCGCGGGTTATGTGAACCTGGGCGGCGAAAAGCGTCTGTTCAAGCGGATGGACAAATTCTCTCCGCCGTTCCTGCTGCTGTTCTTCGCGCTTTCCGGCCTGCGTCTCAACATCCCGTCCCTCGCAACGGCGGGCGTTATCGGCGTGGCCTATTTCTTCGTACGCATCGCAGGCAAATACGCGGGGGCCAGCAGCGGGTCGGCGCTGTGCCGCGCCGACCCGTCCATCATCAAATATCTGGGCCTCGCTCTCACGCCTCAGGCCGGCGTTTCCATCGGTCTTGCCGTGCTGGGCCAGCGCATGCTGCCTGCGGCCGAAGGCACGATGCTGGCCACCATCATCCTTTCCTCCGCTGTACTGTATGAGCTGACCGGCCCGGCCTGCGCAAAGCTTGCGCTGCTGCGCAGCGGCGCCATCCCCCGCCCTGCAACCCGGCAGCCCACCCGCGGGCATGGGCGGATGCCGAGCATGCCGGATACGGGCGACACGCAGGAACCGCCTCGCGCGGCGGGATAAAAACGCCGCGCCACCGCAAAAAAACACAAAAACCCCTTTGTCATACGCTTCCTTTTATTGTATAGTAGAAGAGTAATCAAGACGTTTGCCTGGGCTCCGCGCAGTTCTGCGCGGCTGGAAAGGAGCGGTTTGCATTGGTGAGTTTTGCATATACCCTGACCGACCCGATGGGCCTGCACATGCGTCCCGCCGGTGTGATGGCAAAGCGGCTGGCCGAAACGCCCTGTTCCGTCGTCATCCGATGCGGCACACGCAGTGCGGACGCGAAGAGCATCCTGAACGTGATGGCTCTGGCGGCCAAATGCGGCGAGACCGTGACCATAGAAGTAAGCGGTGAAGACGAAGAAGCCACCCTGCAGGAGCTGAGGGAATTTTTCACTGCCAACTTCTGAGCGGCGCGACCCGAACGAAAGCAGAGCGCCCCGGCGGCCTTTTCAGGCCGCGCCGGGGCGCTCTGTTCTGTTTTCCGCTTTTCTGCCCGGCGGCGGTCAATCCATTTCCCCGCGCAGCGCACGCAGACATTCAGCCCCCTCCGGCGTGACGGGAGGCGGCAGCAGAGCCGGGCGGGCCAGAAAATAGCCCTGCACATAATCCACGCCCAACGCAGCCAGAGCCTCCAGCTCGGCACGCGTTTCCACACCCTCTCCTACCAGCGCTATGCCTCGCACATGGGCGTAGGACACCAGATTTTCTACCAGCTGGCGCTTGTCGTCGTCCTGGTCCACGCCGCGCACGATGGCAACATCGATTTTCACATAATCCGGCTGCACAGCCAGCAGCATGGCCTCGCCGTTATAGCCGCTGCCGTAATCGTCCAGCGCCAGCTTTCCGCCGCTGCGCATCAATGCCTGCATTTTTACCGCCTGAAGATCGGCGTCTATGCGCGTGACCTCCGTCAGTTCCAGCACGACGCGGGACAGGTAGTCCCGGTATTCGCGATGAAACCGCGCCGTATCCTCGGGCAGCATGGCCTGGTTGGAAAGGGAGTTGATGAATACGCGGCAGCCCTCCGGGACGTGCCCTGCACGGCAGTGCGCCGCGAATGCGCCCATGGCCGTATGCCAGGTAAGAGTCTCCACCGCGCGCAGCTTGCCCTCCTGCCGCGCCAGTTCCAGCACGGCCAGCGGCGAGGACAGCTCCGGCGTGCGGGGGCGCATCAGCGCTTCGTAAGCAAAAATGCGGCCCGTGCTCACCTCTACGATGGGCTGGAAGTGGTAATCCACCAGCCGCTGCTCCAGCAAACGGTGCAGCACGCCGCGGCTCTGCACCAGATAGGCGTCACGCCGGTATGCCTCGCCGTCGAATTCCGCAAATTCGCCCTTGCCGCTGTTCTTCACCTGGTACATGGCGAAATCCGCATAGCGCACCAGCTCGTCGAACCGGTCGCTGTCCGCCGGATACCAAGCCACGCCGCCGGAAGCCCGCACCGGCTGGCGCACGCCGTCGGGCAGCGTAAGCGAAGCCCGCGTCATACGCTGGCGCAGCAGGGCGATCTGCCCGCGCACTTCTTCCTGTGTGTCATAACCGTGGAACAGCACGAAGAACTCATCGCCGGACATGCGTGCCACAAGGCAGCGTTCCCCGTCGGGGCTGGGAAGGCTCGCGGCCATACAGCGGATATAGGCGTCGCCCATATCGTGGCCGTAGGTATCGTTGATATACTTCAGGTTGTCCAGATCCAGCATCACCAGCGCACCCACGCACGCCGCCTGCGGCCCTCGGGCCAGCAACGCCAGCGCCATACGTTTGAATGCGCGGCGGTTATAAAGCTCGGTGAGCACGTCGTGGTCACGCTCGTATTCCATGCGTTCCAACGACATCCTGTCACTGGTGATGTCCTCGGCCAGGCCCGTCCAGCGGGAACTGCTGCGCAGCAGGCGCATACGCACCCAGCGCACGCCGTCCGGCTCCGGCATGCGGAAAATGTATTCCGTATGCTCATCGTCGTTTTTTTCCCGTTCCGTCACATAGACGTGCAGGGCATCCATCGCTCTCTCGAAGGACTGTGGGCCGCGCACGGTGCTCGCCAGCTCCGGACGGCCGAATACGTCGAAAAACTGGTCGGTGAGGAACAGCGTGCCGTCCCGGCCGTCCACCTCAAAACCGCCCATGCGCACGCTGGCCATCTCCAGGATCTGGGTGAACTTGCCGCCCGCGCGCAGCACTTCGTCGCTGAGCGTCTCGATGGAGCCCGCCAGTGCGTCCAGCTCTGTGATATCCGTTTTTTGCAGGCGGGCGGGAGCCGCCGGGTCCGTCGCGCGCACTTCGGCCGCCAGCTTGACGATGGGCTGCGAAACCGAACGTACGGTGATCAGGATCGTCACCAGACTGGTGAGAACGATGGATGCCAGCAGCGCCAGCATAATCAGCAGTGTATCGTGCTTGAGTGCGAACAGCGTGCGGCCCGGCACCGCCCCCAGCAGAACCCACTGGTCGTCTGCAAAAGGCGTGTTCGTATTGTACAGGTTCAGCACGGCGGAGCAGACGTACATCTCCTCGCCGCCGCCCCGCTCCAGCGTGTAAAGGCCTGCGCTCTCCTTTTCCAGATATACGGTGCTGAACCCGGAAGCCGCCAGATAGACAGGACCGCTCACCACCTGCGGCCGGACGGATGCTTCCGGGTCGGCCGCGCCGCGCACACCCAAGATGTAAGCGCTGCCGTGATCCTCTGAAAGCTCGTCGTAAGGCAGCAACCGCAGCAGGTAGTCCTCGAGGATATCCACACCCAAAACACCGTACACCGTTCCGTCGGGCGCGATGAGCGGAACCGAATAAGAGATCAGACGGATGTTATCGCCGCTCAGCGTGTGCGGCGCAGCCCAATAGCCCGCATTTTCCCAGCCAAGGGACGGGTCCTCCACCGCCGCGTTGTAGGGTCTTATCAGGCAGGCATCGGCCCGCGCGGTGTCCCCCTCCAGCACGAACATCGGCTTCCAGTTGCTGTCCATGGCGATGCCGAGGCCGCGCACCAGTTCCAGCGGCGCGCGCTCCAGCAGCAGATCGCCGTTGCCGGCGCTGGTGTGGGCGGAGGGGTCTCTGTCGCGCAGGTAAAGCCCGGGCAATTGCAGGCTCTCGCTCAGTTCCTGCGGGAACGTCTGCGTGTTCAGTACGACAAAAGCCCCCGTCACGCTGTTTGTACGCATCAGAGAGACGAGTTCCGGCGCTGCCTGTTCCAGAAACGCGTTGTACTGGGCGGGGTCCGACGCCAGCTCTCCAGGCGTGACGGAGCCGTCCTGCACAAGGCCCTCGTACAGTTCGCCCAATACCTCCTGCGTCAGGCTGAGGTTGGACCAGCGGCGCACCATATCGTCTTCCAAATAGCCCGCCCGGCTCTGTACGCGCTGGTCCAGCACCGCGTATGCATTTTCGTCCATGCGTTCCAGCAGGCCTGAAAAATAAACTCCACCGATGAGCACGGCCACCTGGACCGTCAGCAGCAAGCATATGGGCACGAGCAGGCGGCGGCGGATCGACCGCCCATGCCTGCGCCTTTTTTCCCCATTCATCCGCTGTCCCGCCTTTCCAGCCATTATCTGTCTGTCAGCCCGCGATGCACATCTCCAGCGCCGTGCGCGTCTCCTCATACCACGCCTCGAAATTTTCATCCGTTACAAACTGCGCGGCCGCCTCTTCGTGCGGCATGCCCTCCGCCGTCAGCGCAAGGAACGCCTCGCGGTCCGCCCGTGCCTTTTCCACCATGGAATCGTTGAGGATGGCACGTGCCGCAGTGCCGTTCCTGAATGCTTTTGTAGTGTACATCTGGTTCTCGCCCGTCATGCCGATAGCGTTCGTGATGATGGCGCGCATTTTGGAACTGGCGCCTGCCGCGTCCATCGCCTGTTCCACAAACGTCATTTCATTGGCTTCTTTTTTCACCGGCACATAGCCGGAACCCAGCGAAAATTCCAGATTTCGCCCGGCTTCTGTGAACCACTTGAGAAATTCCACCGAAGCCTCAACTTCCTGCGGAGCGGCATTCGTCACAACAAGGCCCGCGCCCTGTTGCACGGCAAAATCTTCCCCGCCCTCGAATTTAGGGCATGGGTAGGCGCGCATCTCGATGGGATAACTCTCGGTATCGCTGAGGATGCATTCATCCGGGAAATAGGCAGCGCCCGAGGAGGATCCGACGCAGGCGATGATATTGCCCATTTTGATGTCGTCGCTGCGAAAGCGCCCGGACGCGCCGAACCAGCCGTTGATGAACGGCACATAGTAATTGTCCCACAGGCGGCGGACCACATCTTTATCGAAATCCAGCACCGGTGCGCCGTCCTCCACACGCAGAAGCTCCACGCCCAGCTGGCGCGCACCGATGATCATGTAATTGGCAAACGCGTCGCGGCCAAAAAACGCCTTTCCGTCGTCCGAAATATCCGGCGTTTGAGCGTCCGTCCACTCATAATATTGGCGCGCCGTCTCGGTAATGCCCTCCACAGTGGCAAAGGCGCTGTCATCCGCGCCCGTGGCAGCGGCGAATTTTTCCCAATCCGTCGCATTCAGCATCAGCAGCTCCACGGATTTTGCGATGGGGAATATCTTCAGCGTTCCCTCGCCCGAAAACGCGCCTTCCTCCAGATAGCCCGGCACATATTCAGCCAGCTCCTCGTCCGTCAGGTAGGGACGCAGGTCCGCCACAAGGCCAAGCCGGTCCACCGCATAGGCAGTGTCGGCGTAGGCGGCAAAAATATTGGGCACCTCCGGCGCGCCCACCTCCCGGTTGGCCGCAGCCAGCACGCTGGTCTCCAGATCCGTTACGGTGGCCTGGCTGGACTGCTGTACCGCGATGCCCTTTTCCCGGCCCACAGTCTCGTTGAATTCATTGACAAGATCCGCAAACGCCTGCTGCTGCGGGCCGTTGTAATAGTGCCAGACCGTCACGGTGACGGGGTTTTCCGGGCTGAACGCAGCGGAGCCGGACGCACCGGAGGCACACCCTGTTAAAAACAGCGCCGCCGCAAGGCACAGCGCCGCGATGCGTTTTGCATGCTTCATAAAAACTTCCTTTCCCGCACGCCGCGTCCGCCGCCGGCTGCGCGCAGCACGGGCCCGGCCCGCCGCTGCTTTCGTATGTTCAATTATTCTACCATATGCGACACAAATAAACTACATCTATTTCCGTACGTGCATGCGAAAAAGAAATAAACCCGTGCAAAACCTGTACAATCGGGCCTTTGCGGTGTATAATATAGTGGATTCCATCGCGCGGAGGCCCCGCGCGTGCAGTAAAGGAGTGATCGGTTTTGATCAAGTTCTACAACCCCCTTGGCAAGGTCTGCATGACCAGCGACTATTTCGCGGGCCTGGTGGGCGCCGCCGCCCAGAGCTGCTACGGTGTGTGCGGCATGGCCACGGGCGGCACGTCCGACAGTCTCAAAACCATCGTGCTCGGCACCAATTATCCCGACAAGGGTGTGCGCGTCACGGAAGAGGACGGCAAGCTGGTGATCGAGCTGCATATTAAGGTGACCTACGGGCTGAACATTGCGGCCATCGTGCGCAGCATCACTCATAAAGTGAAGTACGCCGTGGAGGACGCCACCACTTTGAAGGTGGAGCGCATCGACGTTTACGTGGACGACATCGTCTGAAGCGTGCCCGTCCGGGCACCCGGCCGCCGGCCGAAACATTGTTTGAGGTGAAGAAACGAAATGATTACTGGTTTGACTTTGAAAAACAGCATCATCTCCGGCGCGAACAACCTTTCCAACCGCCGCGCCAAGGTCGACGAGCTGAACGTTTTCCCCGTGCCGGACGGCGATACCGGCACCAACATGGGCATGACCATCGGCGCCGCGCGGACAGAGCTTCTGAACCTGCCCGACGACTGCACCGTGGAAAAGGCCGCGCAGGTAACGGCCAGCGCCATGCTGCGCGGCGCGCGCGGCAACTCCGGCGTTATTTCCAGCCTGCTGTTCCGCGGCTTTTCCAAGGCGCTGCAGGGCAAAAAAACAGCCGATGCAAAGGACCTTGTGCAGGCGCTGGAAAAAGGCGTTGAGGGCGCATACAAGGCCGTGATGAAACCCACCGAGGGCACGATGCTGACGGTGGCCCGTGTGGCCAGCGAGGAAGCCGCGGCCAGCGGCATCGCGGACGCGGTGGAGCTGTGGCAGCTGGTGTGCACCGCCGCCCAGCGCGCGCTGGACAACACGCCCGAGCAGCTGCCGGTGCTGAAAAAGGCCGGCGTTGTGGACGCGGGCGGCCAGGGCCTTGTGTATATCTTCGAGGGCATGCTCTCCGTTTTTAAAGACAACCATATCATCGCCGCTGACGAAGCGCCGGAGAAGAGCGCCAAGCTCTCCACCAGCGGCGCAGGCAAGGGCGTTTACACCGACGACCTGATGAAGGTCGAAGACATCAAAAACGGTTACTGCACCCAGTTTCTGGTGAACAAAAACGACGGTGCCAGCAGCAATAAGCTGCGCGCCTTCCTGGAGAGCAACGGCGACAGCGTCGTGGTCATCGAGGACGATGAGGTCATCAACTGCCACGTCCACACTGCGGACCCGGGCAAGATCGTCAGCCATGCGCTGCAGTACGGCTACCTGACGAATTTCAAAATTGAAAACATGCACGAGCAGTTTCTGTCCCGCCAGGCGCAGGGCGAGGGGCTGAAAAAGCAGGCCGCCGCCGAGGCCGCGGATACGGGCAACGAGTTCACCTACGCCGCTGTGGACAACGACCGGGCGTTTGGCTTCGTGGCCGTCGCCGCAGGCGAGGGCCTCAAGGCCATCTTCACCGACCTTGGCGCTGACGCCGTGGTGTCCGGCGGGCAAACGATGAATCCCTCCACGGCCGATATCGTGGCCGCTGTGCAGAGCGTGCCCGCCAAGACGGTGTTTGTGCTGCCCAACAACAAAAACATCATTATGGCCGCCGAGCAGGCCCAGGGCATTGCGGACCGCACTATCGTCGTGCTTTCCACCCGCACCATTCCCCAGGGCATCACAGCTATGCTCAACTTTGACCCGGACGCCTCCGAGTACGAAAACGCCACCAACATGATGCAGGCGGCGGACAAAGTTGCAACAGGCCTTGTCACCTTTGCTGCCCGCGACAGCGATTTCGACGGCCGCAAGATCAAAAAAGGCGAGATCCTGGCGCTGGAGAACGGCAAGCTGGTGGCCACGGGCACCGACGTCACCAAGGTGACGTACCGCCTGGCGCGCAGCATGTGCAAAAAGGATACGAATTTCATCACCGTCATCTCCGGCTGCGATGTCAGCGAGGAGGACGCCGCCCGCACCACTGAGCTGGTACAGGCGAAATGCCCGGCAGGCATCGAAGTCACACACCTGAACGGCGGCCAGCCGGTGTATTACTATATCATAAGCGTGGAATAATAACCTTCCGGCCGCCGGCGCGGCCGCGCGCTGATGCATCCGCGTGCATGGGATTGCTGTGCCCGCCGAATGGTTGCGGGACAGTACGTGGGACTGTGCGCTTAGCAACAGGATATGACCAGAAATATAAGCGCCGCCGGAATCGGCGGCGCTTTTTTTATTCACTGCTCACTGCCGTGAATGCCGCGTACCCGGTATCCACGTGCATACCGCAGAAAAGGAGGGCGCAGGCTTGGATATCCGCTATTTAAAAGGCGTTGGGGAAAAACGTGCCGCCCAGCTCGCCAGGCTGGGCATCCGCACTGTGGACGACCTTCTGGGCTTTTACCCCCGGGATTATGTGGACTACTCCCATCCCTACCCTGTTGCCGGCGCCCCCTATGACGTGAAGTGTGTGGTGCGCGCCACCGTATACGGCAAAAACGGCGGCGCGCGCATCCGCGGCGGCCGCCAGATGGCAAAGGCAACGGCCGGAGATGATACAGCCGGTTTAATTTTGACCTATTTCAACAATCCGTATGCGCTTCAAAAGCTGGAAGTCGGGCGCGAATATCTGTTCTTCGGCAAAGTGGGCGGCACATTCACGGCACGGGAGATGGTGAATCCCGTAATGCTGACGGTAGAGAGCGCCGCGGCCTCGCCACTGGTGCCTGTGTATCCGCAGACAGAGGGCGTGAGCAGCGCGTACCTGGCCAAGTGTGTGCGTGCTGCATTTGCCGCCGCACCGGATATCGAAGAACCGCTGCCCGCCGCGCTGATCGAAAAATACCGCCTGTGCGGCAAGGCCGAGGCCTTGCAGAAGATTCACTTCCCCCAGAGCCGGCAGGACGTGCAGGCTGCGCGGCGGCGGCTGATCTTCGAGGAGCTTCTGGCGCTGCAGCTGGGCCTGCTGCTGCTGCGCGGACGGGAGGCCGCACACACGGGCGCGCCCATGCGCCCGGCGGACCTGTCCCCTTTTTGGAACGCACTGCCCTTCGCGCCCACCGGCGCACAGCGGCGCGCAGCACAGGAGATTTTAGCCGATTTGGGGAAAAAGACGCCCATGAACCGGCTTTTACAGGGCGACGTGGGCAGCGGAAAAACGCTGGTGGCGGCGGCGGGCGTTTACGCGGCCGCGCAGAGCGGCTACCAGAGCGTGCTCATGGCCCCCACCGAGATTTTAGCGGCACAGCACGCGGACACGCTGGACCGCCTGCTGGCGCCGCTGGGCATCCGTGTGGCGCTGCTGACGGGCAGCGTGAAGGGCGCGGCGAAAAAGGCCGCGCTGCGGGCCATTGCCGCGGGTGAAGTGGAACTGGTGGTAGGTACTCACGCTGTGCTGAGCGCGGGCGTGGAATTCGCGCGGCTGGGCTTTGCGGTGACGGACGAGCAGCACCGCTTCGGCGTGCGGCAGCGCAGCCTGCTGGCCGCCAAGGCCGACCATCCCCACCTGCTGGTGATGAGCGCCACGCCCATTCCCCGCACGCTGGGGCTTCTGATGTTCGGAGACCTGGACATCTCGGTGCTGGATGAACTGCCGCCCGGGCGCACACCCGTCAAGACCTATGCCATCACGGGCAAAAAGCGCGCGGACATGTACGGCTTTGTGCGCAGGCAGCTGGCCGCCGGGCGGCAGGCATACATCGTGTGCCCCGTCATCGACGAGGGAGAAAACGACATGCAGGCCGTCACCACCTATTACACGGACGTAGCCCAGCCCCTTTTGGAGCATTACCGCGTGGGACTGATGCATGGGCGGCTGAAGGCCGCGGAAAAGGCCGCCGTGATGGACGCCTTTAAGGCCGGTGCGCTGGACGTGCTGGTGTCCACCACGGTCATCGAGGTGGGCGTGGACGTGCCCAACGCCAATATCATCGTGATCGAAAACGCCGAGCGGTACGGCCTTTCGGCACTGCACCAGCTGCGCGGGCGCGTGGGACGCGGCAAAGGCGAAGCGTACTGTGTGCTCATCAGCGACCATGCGACCGATGCGGTAAAAAAGCGGCTCTCGTTTTTATGCCATACGAACGATGGCTTCGAAATCGCAAAATTCGATCTGGAAACACGCGGGCCGGGCGACTTTTTCGGCAGCCGGCAGCACGGCCTGCCCACGCTGCGCATCGCGGACCTGATGGCCGACAGCCGTGCATTGTATGCGGCCCAGAAGGAGGCGCTGGCGCTCGTCGGAGCGGACCCGGCGCTGCGCAGCCCCGGAAACGCGGGGCTGCGACGTCTGGCCGAGGAGCTGTTCTCCGGCGACACGGCACTGAACTGAAACGAAAAAGCGGCACTGTATGGGGCCAAACGCGGAACCATCCGAAGGCATTCCGGTGGCGGCGCGCATGCATTCGCTGTAAGCGGGCACAGTGCCGTCCGGATAAAAGAAATGCGGGGGGACGGAAAAAATGACAGGCACGCTGGTAAACGCCGCGGCCATCGCGGCGGGAGGCTGCGTTGGGCTGCTGCTGAAAAAAGGGGTAAAGGGCAGCCATCAGGACTCCATCAACAAGGCGCTTGGCGTTGCGGTGCTGGTGCTGGGGCTCAACGGCGTAATCTCCTCCATGTTCACGGTGAACGCGGACGGTACGCTGGCCTCCTCGGGCGAGCTGCTGCTCATCATCAGCCTGGTGCTGGGCACGCTGGCGGGCGAGGCGCTGCGCATCGACGACAGGCTGAACGGCTTGTCCGGCCTTGTGGAGCGCAGGCTGCACCTTTCGGGCTTTGCCCAAAGCTTTGTGAACGGCGCCCTCATCTACTGCGTGGGCGCGATGGCCATCATCGGCGCGCTGAACGACGGGCTGCGGGGCGACGCCTCGGTGCTGTACATCAAAAGCCTGCTGGACGGCATCTCCTCTGTGGTGCTGGGCGCAACGCTGGGCCCGGGCGTCATCTTTGCCGCGCTGCCTGTTCTGGTATACCAGGGATCCATTTCCCTTCTGGCGGGTGCGCTGGAACCGTTCCTCGCGGGTGAATTGCTGGGGCAGATCTGCGGCGTGGGCTACTGCCTGGTGCTGTGCATCGGCATCAACTTTCTCGGCATGACGAAGATCAAGACCGCCAATATGCTGCCGGCGCTGCTGGTACCTGTGCTGTGGAGTTTTCTGCAGCCGCTGTTCAGCGGGGCGGCATAAAGCGCGGCATGTTCCGTCCTTTTTGCAGATGTTCAACAAAACAAAAGCACTGTTTCGGGCGGCGGTTTTTGCTGTTTTCGCGCATATGAAATGCCGCGCAAAAATATTTTGCGAATACGCTTGACATCCTCTGTAAAACACGATATAAAGTTTATAAGACCTTTGCGCGGCCTCTTGCGCGCCGCGCGCAGAGATATTTTGGAGGGAATTTAGTTATGGTTTTTGAGCGCATCCGCGAGATCATCTGCGACCAGCTTGATTTGGAGGAAGACAAAGTCACCATGGACTCCGATATTATGGAAGATTTCGAGGCGGACAGCCTGGACGTTGTCGATCTCGTGATGTCCATTGAGGACGAATTCGGCCTGGAAGTGCCGGACGACCAGATCGAGAACTTCCGCACGGTCGGTGACGTTGTCCGCTATATCGAAGAAAATTCCTGAGCATCTGCCTGACGACGATCCCCCATGCGCACAGCAGGGGGATTTTTTGTGTGCCTGCGGCGCGAACGGAAAAGAAGAGGAGTCAAAACAATGAGCCAGAACAAAAAAATGGTGGAGGCCATCACCCCCATCAACGAAGATTTCACCCAATGGTATACCGACATCTGCCTGAAAGCAGAGCTGGTGGATTATTCCACCGTCAAGGGCTGCGTCATTCTGCGGCCTTACGGCTATGCCATCTGGGAAAACATCATGCATCTGCTGGACGCGCGCTTTAAGGCCACAGGGCACGAGAACGTAGCCATGCCGCTGTTCATCCCCGAAAGCCTGCTGCAAAAGGAAAAAGACCATGTGGAGGGCTTTGCCCCCGAGGTGGCCTGGGTGACGATGGGCGGCTCCGAGCCGCTGGAGGACCGCCTCTGCGTGCGCCCCACCAGCGAGACGCTGTTCTGCGACCATTTCGCCCACGTGCTGCACTCCTATCGGGACCTGCCCATGAAATACAACCAGTGGTGCAGCGTGGTGCGCTGGGAAAAAACCACGCGCCCCTTCCTGCGCACGCGGGAATTCTGGTGGCAGGAGGGCCATACCATCCACGAAACCGCGCAGGAGGCCATCGAGGAGACCGAGCAGCAGCTGGAGACCTACGCTGATTTTTGTGAAAACGAGCTGAACATTCCCGTGCTCAAGGGCAAAAAGACGGACAAGGAAAAATTTGCGGGCGCGGAAGCCACCTATACCATCGAGGCCATGATGCACGACGGCAAGGCGCTGCAGAGCGGCACCAGCCATTACTTTGGCGACGGGTTCTCCCGCGCGTTCGGCGTGCAGTTTACGGGACGCGACAATACGCTGCAGTATCCCTTCCAGACAAGCTGGGGTATGAGCACGCGCCTCATCGGCGCCATCATCATGACTCATGGCGACGACGAGGGGCTCATCCTGCCTCCGGCCATTGCGCCGTACCAGGTGGTCATCGTACCGGTGGCCGCCCACAAGCCCGGCGTGCTGGAAAAGGCCGAGGAGCTGCGCGCGCGGCTCTCTAAATTCGTGCGTGTGAAGCTGGACGACAGCGAAAACAGCCCAGGCTGGAAATTTGCCCAGTGGGAGATGAAAGGCGTGCCTTTGCGCCTGGAGATCGGGCCCAAGGACATCGAGAACGGCCAATGCGTGCTGGTGCGCCGTGACAACCGGGAAAAGGCCTTCACAAAGCTGGAAGACCTGGAGGCCGCCATCCCCGCTCTGCTGGACGCGCTGGGCAAAAGCCTGTACGCCCGCGCCGAGGCAAACCGCGCCGGGCGCACCTGGACGGCCACGACCATGGACGAGGTGCTGGAGCGCGCCGGAGGCGAGAACGGCTACATCAAGACCATGTGGTGCGGCGATCTGGCCTGCGAGGAAATGATGAAGGAAAAGGCGGGGCTTTCCAGCCGGTGCATGCCTTTCGCGCAGGAGCATCTTTCCGACGTATGCCCCTGCTGCGGCAAGCCCGCGAAGGCCATGGTGGTGTGGGGCAAGGCGTATTGAGAACGCCGCCCAGCCACCGGACAAACAGCAAAAAACAAGCGCCGCCCCCGGGGGCGGCGCTTTTGCATTCCGTTCTATTTGTTTTTGTACATCTCGGCATAATATTTCTGGTAATCGCCGCTGGTCACGTTTTTCATCCAGTCCTCGTGCTCCAGATACCAGTTGATGGTCTTTTCGATTCCCACCTCGAACGTCGTCTCGGGGTACCAGCCCAGCTCGTTCTTGATCTTTTCCGGGTCGATGCCGTAGCGGCGGTCGTGGCCCATGCGGTCCTCCACATATTTGATGAGCGATTCGTCGATGGACGGGTCTACTTTATCGTGCAGGATCTCAATGATCTTCTTCACGATAAAGATGTTCGGACGCTCGTTATGGCCGCCCACATTGTACACCTCGCCCACGCGCCCGCCGCTGGCCACCATGTCGATGGCCTTGCAGTGGTCCTCCACATACAGCCAATCGCGCACGTTCATGCCGTCGCCGTACACGGGCAGGCCTTTTTTGGTTTTGGCGTTGTTGATCATCAGCGGGATAAGCTTTTCCGGGAACTGGTACGGACCATAGTTGTTGGAGCAGCGGGTAATGTTCACAGGCATGCCGTAGGTATCGCCGAAGGCCTTCACGAACAGGTCCGCGCTCGTCTTGCTGGCGGAGTAGGGGCTGTGGGGGTCCAGCGGAGTGGTCTCCATGAAATAGCCTGTCTCGCCCAGGCTGCCGTACACCTCGTCCGTGGAGACCTGCAGATACTTTTTGCCCTCGGCCCACTTGCCGTCCCTATACCAGGCGTTCTTGGCGCACTGCAGCATATTCACTGTGCCCTCCACGTTCGTCTTGACGAAGATCTCGGGGTTCGTGATGCTGCGGTCCACATGGCTCTCAGCCGCAAAGTTGATGACAAAATCAAAATCATACTGTCCGAACAGCGCCGTGATGGCCTCCCGGTCGCAGATATCGGCCTGCACGAATACATGGCGTTTGTCGCCCTCGATGCTCTTGAGGTTCTCCAGATTGCCCGCATAGGTCAGCTTGTCCACGTTGACAATGGTGATATCCTTGTACTTCTCCAGCATATACAGCACGAAGTTGGAGCCGATGAACCCGGCGCCGCCGGTGACGAGATAGGTTTTCATGTGTTTACTCCTCCGGTTTGTAGTTTTCAAAAAAACAGGCCAGCGCGGTTTTCCAATCGCGCATTTCATTTCCGATAGTCGCTTTCAGCATGGCGTTTTCCAGCGCCGAATACGCCGGGCGCGGCGCGATCTGCTTTTTCGCTCCGGCGATGAACTGCTCCGTCGTGCAGGGCGTCACCGTGGCGGGGATGCCGGAAAGGCGGATGATCTCGGCTGCGAACTCGCACCAGGAGCACACGCCCTCGCCCGTGCAGTGGTACACGCCGTATTCCTTGGTCACCAGCAGGTTCAATATCTCGTGGGCCAGATCCGCCGCATTGGTGGGGTTGCCCAGCTGGTCGTCCACCACCGTCACGCCGCCGTTCTGCCTGGCCAGACGAAGCATCGTCTTGACAAAGTTGTTGCCCGCGTAGCCGTACAGCCACGCCGTACGCACAATGAAATAGTGCGTGCAGAACTGCTGTACATACTGCTCGCCCAGCAGCTTTGTTTTGCCGTAGACCGAGCGCGGCGCGGGCAGGTCGTATTCCCAGACGGGCTGCGCCGCGTCGCCGCTGAACACATAGTCCGTGGAGACATGCACCAGCTTTGCGCCAATCTCCTCCGCGGCCATGGCCAGGTTGCGCGCACCCAAGGCATTCACCGCAAAGGCCGCCTCCCGGTTTGTTTCGCAGCCGTCCACATTGGTGAACGCCGCGCAGGAAATGATGGCGTCCGGCGCGTGATGGCGCACATAGGCAGCCACCTCGTGGCGGTTTGTGATGTCCAGCGTGTCCACGTCCGTGGCAAGCACGGTGGCGCGCTGCAGCTTTGCGGGCAGGGGCCCCAGCTCCGTTTTTCCCGCGGCAATGCACCGGCGCAGCTCTGTCCCAAGCTGCCCGTTCGCACCTGTGATGAGTATTTTCATAATATTTTCCTCTTTTTCTGTTTTGCACTTCATTCGGCCCGAAGGGTGCCTCAATACTGCAGCCGCCCCTCAGCCACTCGCTTCAGGTGCTCGCCGTAGGGGCTTTTGCCGTAGCGCCGGGCGCTTTCCATCAGCTTATCCTTTGTGATCCAGCCGTTTTTGTAGGCGATCTCCTCGGGCGCAGAGATCTTGATGCCCTGGCGCTTCTCCACCATGCGCACAAAATCCGCCGCGTCCACAAGGCTGTCCATCGTGCCGGTGTCCAGCCAGGCAAAGCCGCGGCCCAAAAGCTGCACGTCCAGATCGCCCTTTTTCAGGTACATCTCGTTGAGCGTCGTGATCTCCAGCTCGCCGCGGGCCGAGGGCCTTACCTCCTTCGCCATCTGAACCACGCGTTTGTCGTAGAAATACAGGCCCGTGATCGCGTAATTGGATTTTGGCTGCGCGGGCTTTTCCTCCACGGAAACGACCTTGCCGTTTTCGTCAAATTCCACGATGCCGAAGCGCTCGGGATCGTTCACATAATAGCCGAACACCGTAGCGCGTCCGTTTTCGGCGTTTTCCACCGCCGCGCGCAGCAGCCTGGAAAAGCCGTTGCCGTAAAAAATGTTGTCGCCCAGCACCATGGCGCATGGCTCGTCCCCGATGAATGCATCCCCCAGAATGAACGCCTGCGCCAGGCCGTCCGGCGAAGGCTGCACCTTGTACGACAGCTTCACGCCGAACTGGCTTCCGTCGCCCAGAAGCGATTCAAAACGGGGCGTGTCCTCCGGTGTTGAGATGATCAGGATATCCTGAATGCCCGCCAGCATCAGCGTGGACAGCGGATAATAGATCATCGGCTTGTCGTACACCGGCAAAAGCTGCTTCGAGGTGACCATCGTCAGCGGATACAACCGCGTGCCGGCGCCCCCGGCCAGTATGATTCCCTTCATTGTTCCTGCTCCTTTGCTTTTCTTTTTTCTCTGCTGTACACCTGCATGCGTAAAGCAATGCAGGCTTCCCCGTGTTTTCCCGGGAAAACACCCGCCCCTCAAACCATTCGGAAACCCCATTTGCGCCAGTAACGGAGCATCGAGCGGATCTGCATCCAGAAATTCTTCCACTTTTTCTTTGTGTCCCGGTGCCAGGCATGATAGACATGCGCCTCGGGCACGTACATCACCTTGCCGTATTCCTGCGCCTTGCGGGTGATATCCGCGTCCTCCACATACATAAAATAACCCTCGTCGAAGCCGCCCATGCGGCGGAACGCCTCGGTGCGCATCACAAAAAAACAGCCCGTGCAGAACTCGATCTCCTGCGGGCAGGACAGATCCTCGTCCTGCATCAGATAATGCCGTTCCACGCCCTTCAAAAACGGCAGCGGAACCTGCCGGGCCAGCAGCGCCAGAAAGCTGGGCCTCCGCTTTGCCGTATACTGCTCGGCCCCGTTCGGGAACAGCAGGCGCGGCGTCGCCATCACCACATCCGGGTGAGCGTCCATCCACGCGCACAGCTTTGAAACGGCGTCGTCGTCCAACGTGATATCCGGGTTCACCACAAAATGGTAAACGCTGTCCAGCTGTGGCAGCACGGTGTTATGCCCGCTGCCGAAGCCCACGTTCTCGGGCAGGCGCACCACCTTCACTCCGGGGCCAAGCTGCTGCGCCGCAAGCCATTCGCCCGCGCCGTCCGGCGAGGCGTTGTCCACCAGTGTGAGCGAAAGCGCCGCGTCCCGTGTGTGCTCCACCAGAGAGCGCGCGGCCTGTGCCGCTTCTTCCCCACCGCCGTACACAACGATGCACGCGCTGACCTTTGTCTTTTGCATAACTACTCCATTCTCAGTTTATGGTCTTATATATTTTACCATCTTTCCCCCACAAATAGCAATGGGCGGCGCAATTGTTTGTGATATTCCGTGCAAAAACGGCGCATCCTATACCCGGGTGATGTGTAAATGAAGGAAAAGGCAACGGCTTTCGCGGTGGGTGCCACCGGATATCCCTGTATCGAGATCCTGGCGCGGGGACACACGCACTGGAGCATGGCCCTGCTGGGCGGCATATGCGTGCTGGCTCTGGTGTGGATCGCGCGGCGGTACCCCGGCATGAACATCGCCGTGCAGGCCGCGCTGGGCACGGCGTTCATCACAGCGGCGGAATTAGCCGTAGGGCTGGTGGTGAACCGGGCGCTGGGCTGGCAGGTATGGGATTACAGCCGGGAATTCGGCAATGTGCTGGGACAGATATGCCCCCTGTTCAGCTTTTACTGGTTCCTGCTGTGCCTGCCCGTGTTCGGCCTGCTGCGTCTGGCCGCACGCTGGAAAGCCAAGCGCGCGTCTGAGGTGTAAGGCGCGCAAAACCGCGTCCCGTGTGCAGCATACGGGGCGCGGTTTTGTTTTAACGCAGGGTCATCTTGCGATCTGCTTATTGCGGTATTCGTTGGCGCTCATATTCTCCATTTTTTTGAAAATGCGGGAAAAATGCGTCACATCCGCAAAGCCCACCGCGTCGCTCACTTCCCAGACCTTGAGGGCTGGGTCGGCCAGCAGCTCCTTTGCTTTGGCGATGCGAACGCCGTTGAGCAGGTCGGAAAAACTCTGGCCAGTGTTCTTGGCAATGAGCTTAGAGAGGTGCCACTGGCTGACGTAGACCTTGTCCGCCACGTCGGGCAGCGTCAGTTTTTCCGCATAATGCTGCTCAATGTACTGTACCGCTTTCTTTATGATGAAATTCTGCGCATTTTCCGCAGACTGCACCGCGCCGGACGCGGGCGCGCCGCCCAGGTTTTCCACCATGACGGCCAGTGCCTCTTCCAGCTCATGCATCTTGCTGGGCTTAAGTACATACCGCACCACACCCAGGCCGATGGCCCGCTGGGCGTACTCAAAATCCGGGAACCCGCTCAGGATCGTCACCTGCATGTCTGGGAACTCGCTGCGTACAGCCGCCAGCAGCGCAAGCCCGTCCGCGCCCGGCATGCAGATATCCGTGAACAGGATATCCGGCCGCTTTTCCCGCAGCACGGCCTGCGCCGCAAGCCCGTCGGACGCGGTAGCCGCCACTTCGCAGCCATACTTCGCCCAGGGCATCACCTTTACCAGGCCGCTGACGATGATATCCTCGTCGTCCACGATCATCACCTTATACATCCTATATCACCACACTGTTTTTGCCTATGGTCATAGTATACCATAACACCGCGAAGCGGCCTCAATAAA
>QFCE01002353.1_pt1 | contig 72089 bp, 48 predicted proteins | sample 5346091 | NCBI WGS metagenome assembly QFCE01 (sample SAMN09062252, study PRJNA434731) | Human gut metagenome, whole genome shotgun sequencing project. | isolation source: stool timepoint A chromium assembly | host: Homo sapiens | collected 2015
GGTCACACGCCACTCGTAAGCGGTGGCGGGCGCGAGGTCCTTGAGCACTGCCTCGTTGCCTTCGATGTCATCGATCGCGACCCACTCGCCGCCAGCCGCACGGTATTCTACCGCGAACGTGCCCTTGACCTGGGCATCGCACTCCCAGGTCAAACGAGCCGACGAGGCCGAGAGCTTCGTTTCGTCAATCGACGGGTTCGCCGGGGGCACCACGTCGAGGCGCACCCACAGCTTGGCGACGTTGCTGACCGCGCGCCCGGCCGTGCCGTTCTTGTCGGATTCCACGATGCAGCGAACCTGGGTGCCCAGATCGTCCTCGCCCACGGTCAGCGACAGCTGCGAGCTTGACACCCGCTCCACGTCGGTCCATGCGTCGGTTCCACGCGGAGCCGTTTGCCATGTGTACGTCAGCTTCTCGGCCGCATCGCCATCGACGTTCGTCGCGACGCCGAACACGGCCTTCTGCCCCTTGTCGACCACCGCCACCGGAGGGGCGACCGTCGCCTCGTACAATGCGCTGCCGTCCGGCGTGGCGAAGCCGGAGCCGTCCACCGCGACGGATTGCAGCTTGTCGGCCAGCACGTGGGTCACGCGCCATTCGTAGGCTGTATTGGGAACAAGCCCTCTCAACACGGCTTCGTTTTGATCGATGCCCTCGACCGCCGTCCACTCGCCGCCAGCCGCACGGTACTCAACCGTGAACGTGCCCTTCACCTGCGCGTCGCACTCCCAGCTCAGGCGTGCCGACGTGGACGCGATGCGGCTATCATCTACCGCCAGGCTCGTCGGAGGGGCCACGTCGATGCGCACCCACAGCGATGCCGTGTTGCTGACCGTCCGCTTCTTGCCGCCATCCTTGACGGAATCGACGATGCAGCGCACCTGCGTGCCCAGGTCGTCCTCCTCCGCCTTCAGCGTCAACTCCGACCCGGCGGCTCCGGCCACGGTCGTCCACGCGCTGCTTCCGCGCGGAGCCGTCTGCCACGTGTAGGACCGACCCTCGGCCGTATCGTCGTCCACGTTCGTCGTCACGGCGAACACGGCCTCATGCCCCTTGTCGACCACCGCGACCGCCGGGGATATCGTCGCCTCGGAAAGCGCGCTTCCCGCCTTCGTGGTGAAGTCGGGTCCTGCTACGGCAGCCGACTGCAAGCCGGATGACAGCACATGGGTCACACGCCACTCGTAGACGGTTCCGGGCGTAAGCTCTTTCAAGTTCGCCTCGTTACCCTCGATACCCTCTACCTTCGTCCAATCGTCGCCGAACGCCGTGTCCTTCGCGCGATACTCAACCGTGAACGTGCCCGCGATCTTCGCATCGCAGTTCCAGGTCAAGCGCGCCTTGGCGACGGTGAGGCTGCCGGCATCCACAGCGGGGCTCGCAGGCGGTGCCACCTCGAGGCGCTTCCACAGCGAAGCGGCGTTGCTGGCCTTCTCCACCGTACCGCCGTTTTTGGTGGAGCTCACGACGCAGCGCACCTGCGTGCCCAGGTCGTCCGCACCAACCGTCAGCGACAACGTCGGCCCGCTCTTCCCCGTGCTCGTCCATTCGTCGCTCCCGCGCGGAGCGGTCTGCCAATCGCGGACCATGGTTTCAGCAACGTCCCCGTCCACATTCGTGGCCACGGCGAACTCCACCTCATCCCCCTCGTCGGCCACCGCCGCCCGCGGAGTGACCGTTGCCGAGGTCAGCCTGCTGCCTTCCAACGTGGAGAACGTGGAGCCGACGGCGGTTTCAGACGAGACGCCGCCCGCTGCGGTGACGAAGGTCACGCGCCACTCGTAGAACGTGGCCGCATCGAGGCCGGTCAGCGCGTACGAGCCGTTGCCCTCGCCGTCGCGCTCGATACCCTCCACCGTCGTCCAGGAACCGTCGCCGCCCTCTTTGCCGACCGCACGGTAGTCCAACGTGAACGTGCCCTCGTAATCGGGCGAGCCCTTCCAGGAAAGCTCGGCTCCGTTCAGCGACGTATCGCCGACGGCAAGCTCCGTCGGGGCGGCCACGCGATGCCACAGGCGACCCGCCGTGCTCTCCTTGGTCACCGAAGCCGCGCCGTTGCCCCCAGCGCTCACCACGCAGCGGTACTTCGTGCCGTTCGCCTCGGTCGTGGAGGCGAAGACGGCCTTCACGGTCAGCTTGTCACCATCCACGGCAAAATGGTCGCCTACGGTAACGTCCTGCCAATCGTCGCCGCCCGCCGCGGCCCGCTGCCACCGGTAGCCAAGCCCGGTCGCATCCGACGCGTCGGTGAGCACGCGGAACGCCACATCGGCGCCCGACGTCGTATCGTAGCGCACCAACGCGGGCGCAACCACGGCCTTCGTCAACCCGCTGTCGCTCAAGGTGAGGAACGTCTGGGTATCCGACCAGTCCGATGTCAGCTCGCCGCCGGACAGCGAAACCACCGTGCGCACGCGCCATTCGTAGGCGGTGCTGGCTTGCAGACCCGACACCTGGAAGGTCACGATGTCGCCGGAACCGGCGTCCACGTTCTGCTCGACCCAAGCGTCGTCGCCGCCGTCCGCCGGACGGTACGCCACGCGGTACGCCGCGCCCTCGCCCGGCACGGCGCTCCATTGCAAGGTGGCGCTGTCCTTCTTCACGTCCGTTGCGGCAAGGCCCGCCGGAACGGCCGGCGCGAGCCGCACGTGCGCCGCTTCGCTGGCAACCGTCCGCTCGTCGCCGTTGCACGTCGACGTGACCACGCAGCGGTACTCGTCGGTCGTGAAGCCCTCGGGCGCCGAAGCAGCGTACGAGGAACCGGTCGCGTCCGGAATGTTCTCCCAGAACCAGACACCCTCTTGCTCGCCCTCCCTCTGCGACCACACGTGCTTCTGCCATGCGTACGACAGCTCCTCGCCCTCGCCCACGGCGTTCGTGACGGCCGCCAGCTCGACCGCGGCCCCCGGATCGGTCAGCGTCGTGTCCGACGGCACGACGGCCACCCGCGCCAGCGCGCTGCCCGGTTGCGTCACGAACGCAGGCCCGTCAACGGCAGCCGAGGAGAGGCCGTTGCCGCCGCGCGCGGTCACGCGCCACTCGTACGCGGACGCGGCCGCAAGCTCCGAAACCGACAACGTCGTTGCGTTGCCCGCCTCGTAGCTTCTCCACGCGTCCGTGCCCGCCGCGCTGATCTCCACGGTGTACGTCGTCCGATGGGTGTCGCCCGTCCAGGAAAGCTCCGCCTGGGTAGCGCTCGTCGCCTGGGCGCTCAAACCGGCGGGGTCGTCGGGCCGCACGTCCTCCCACACGACGGCGTTGTTGCTGGCGAAGCTGACCGGCGCGACGCCCGTGTCGCCGCCGCCGGCGCTTGCGACGCACCGGAAGCGCGCGCCATACGTAGCCTCGGTCACGTCCACGCGGTAGACGGACTGGTCGGCATCGGGGATCGTCTCCCACACGCCGTTGCCGTCGGACACTTCCGCCAGGCGCTGCCACTCGTAGGACACCGCCTCCGACGCGTCGTCCTTGAACTGCGGCGTGGCCGCAAGCTCCACCGATTGCCCCGCATCGGCCATCGACCTCCGCGGCGCCACGCTCACGCCCTCAAGCGAGCTGTCCCGCAGCGTGGCGAACAGCGCCTCCTCGGACGGCTTGGACCACAGGCCGCCGGAGGGCGCGGCGACGACGGCTGCCTTGTACCGCGTGCCGGGCGTCAGGCCCGTGATGACGTATTCCGGCTGAGGCGTGCTGGCCAGGCCGTTCAGGATGACGCGGTTCCACGAGGAGAACGACGCGGGCAGCGACCTCGCATCGCCCGCCTCGGCGATGCCCGTCTCCAACGCGTCCAACGTCGCGGTCATGTCCTCGGTCCAGAACACTGCGTAGCGATCCGATTGCGCGGTGTTCTCCCAGGCCACCTTCGCGGACGTGGTCGCGACGTCGGACACGGCGGGCACGGGCCTCGCCGGGCGCACCACCACCGCAGCCGCCTCGGAGGCCCTACGCGACGTGCCGTCGCGGTCGTTCATCCTGTTCGACACGCTGAAGCGGACCGTCGTGTCGCTTGCCCAGCCGCCTTCCGGCGCGCTCAGCTCGTAGGAGAACGTGGTGTTGCCGTAAGCGTCAGTCGTTTGGCTCACGTTCTTGTCGAACACCCGCCACTCTCCATCGGCGTCTCGCACGTCGAACGTGGCCGAAAGGCTGGCGCCCTCCATGGCGGGCTTGGCCACCACGGTGGAGAACGAAACGGCATCGCTTGCGCCCGCCTCCACGAACGCGTTCTGCGGCTGCCCGATGAACACGGGGTACTCGGCGTCTTTGAGCGTGGTGGCCGTGGCCTGGGCCACCTCCCCCTCCTCGTCGAACTTGATGGGCGAAAGGGATATCGTGTAGGCTGTTTCGGGAGCGAAGCCGGTCGCGACGAAGCACGCCTTGCCGTCATCACGGAACGAGTAGTGAACGCCCGATGTGTGCGGGTCGGGCGGGACGACGACGTACTCCTTGTCCCCCCATTGGTCGGTGTAGGTGATCCTGTACGTTTCCACGCCTTCGAGCGGCTCCCACACGACGTCGATCGTGCGCACGTCGGGCTCGAGGGTCATGCTCGTCACAGCAGGAGGCGTGATGGGCACCGTGATCGGGTCGGACGCGCGCGTCGTCTGGCTGTCGGACGGATCGCCTTTGATGAGTCTATTGTACACCGTCTCGGTCACCACGCACCGCCAAGAGCGTCCGTAGTCGGCTACCGTCGCCGTGCGAGAGAAACTCTGCCCAGTCGCATTGGGCTCGTCCACCCAACCAATCGCCTCGTCGAAATACTGCCATTGGTATGCAAATGCAACGCGCCAATCGTCGGAATGTTCAGGTCCTGGCGTTTGGGTAGCTGAAGCCTCAAGGTAGAGATCAGAACGCTCGTCGCCGACGATCACCTTGTCGTGATGGTTCTTGATCTTCACGTTTCCGATAGCGGCCTCTGGAAGCGTCGTTGTGCTGTGTATCGAAGACCACGGCGACCTCATTATCAGGTCGTCAGTGAGCGCGCAGACCTTGTACTTGTACTTCGTTTCCGGAACGAGTCCTGCAACCCTTACATCGAAGTCCTCATCGCCGGAATGCTCCACCATTTGGTAGCTCCACTCCTCGCTATCCTCTTGCTTGTACGCCACAAGGTACTTGGAGGTGGAATCGTCCTTTAAGTTCCGAGCTAATCTGATATCCATGCTGTACGTAAGCGCGTAGGAAGAAATAACGGGGGGGAATGTTGTCTTTAACCTGTTCAACCACGCGAACGAGGGGCGTTTCGAAAACCTCGCCGCTCACCGTGATGAGGCAGCGCACGGCGGCTGCATAGTGGGTCTCTCCTCTGGCCATCTCGAAACGATAAGTCTGCCCGTTTGCGTCATCGCTTGCATCGCGCCAATTGCCGCCTTCGGAACTGCTCGAGTATTGCCACTGGTACCCCTCTATCACGGAATCTGAATTGAGAGGCGTGAACAACGCCGTGAGCTCCACAGGTTCGTAGGCTTCGGCCGATACGACGCCCGGTGTGACGCCTGGCGTTCCGCCGGGGGTCTGAGGCGTGGTGAACTTGAACGTGTCGCTCACGGCGGCGTTGTCCTGCTCGTCCCACACCGTCACGCTCACCACGTAGGTGGTCCTCTCGGAAAGCGACGTCAGCGTCGCGCTGCGCTCTACGCCTTTGGCGGCGATGTTTCGCCGCGCGGACTCCTGCCCCTCGGGATAGTAGTCCACGCTGAACAGCTTGGCCGGATCACTGGGAGTGCTCCACTCCCAGGCAATGGTCGCGTCGGCATGGTGCACGACCGTCGCTTCGACGTTCGTGGGTTTCGGCACCAGGATGGACAGACGCGGCGATGGGCCGCTCACGCCGTAGTCGATGGACGCGCCCACGGTGGACACGACGGCGCGGAACACGCAGGGGGCGTACGTGCGCGGAGCGTCAAGCGCCAAATAGGCGCGCGACTGCCACCCGCCGGCGTTTTCCCTGGTGACGATGCCCGCATGGTCGGCATCGGAAAGATCGACGTTCGCCCAGGAGCCGCCGCCGTCCGTCGAGTACTGCCACAGCGTCTGCACGTCCTCGCCCGGATCGGCGTTCCACGTGAAATCGGCCACGGCGTTTATCGGCCGCCCCTCGTCAAGCGGTATGGCCAACGGATCCTTATCCTCCCATATGGTGTCGATGTTGTTCGGGTCGATATGCGCCTCGGTCAGCACGGCATTGCCCGACGTGACAGGAAGCAGCGAGCGCTCGGGAACCTTGAACGGGACGGACACCGTGTTCGACGCGGCGGAATAGCGCCCGTCGGGCATGCGGTGGTACAGCGTCACCGTGGCGGCCACGTCCTTCTGCGCGGTCAACCGCAGGTCGAACTCGCGCTCGATGGTCCTGCCCTGGTCGCTGCGGCTGAGATTTCCCTGCTTCACGTCGTCGCCCAGACGGATCTCGTAGTAGTTGACGTTGTCGTCGCCTCGAGGCACCGTGAACGAGACGGGGACGCTGTACATATAAGAGCGCCCGCCGTCGGGCTCTTCCTGCACGGTGTCGGCCCAGTACGTGATGCGGGTTCGATCGACCGTCGCATCCTGCGGGTCGCTGAGCGCGACGGTCGCGTGCGCGATGTCGGAGACGATCGTCGAGCGGGTCTTGTCGCTGGAGCGCGTCAGGGTGACCTCGCAATAATAATAGTAGTGGTTGTTGGCGTCGCTAGGATCGAAGGGGCCCACCACATGGCTCTTGTCATGGCTGGCGGTGCCCGGAACAGGCTTGAACCCCGAGCGGTCGTTCGGATCGTCGCCCTGGTACCACTGGTACTCGATCTTGTCCAAGTACTCCGGGTGGGAGATCTCGACCGCCATGCTCTCGCGGTCGTGCTTGCCGCCCTTCGGATCGAGGGTCACGTCCTGCGGCTGCTTCGTCAGGTAGAAGTCGTTCGGCGTCCACAGGGCGTACAGGTACAGGTCGTCGCCGTTGCAGTAGGGCTCCTCCACCACGAAGTCCGGGCCGACGGGCACCGGATCGTACTTGCTGCTGTTTTTCGAGGTCCGCCATCCGACGTGCTCATAGGACCTCGGTTCCATCGACGCGCTCGCCAGCGCCCCGATCTTCTCGCCGTAGGTCACGGTCTTCGTCGTCGGCTGCACCGTCACGCTCGTCCTATCGACGTCGTCGGGCCAATTCTCGCTGAAGCTCACGGTGATCAGCTCGGGCGTCCAGTAGGCGTACAGATGCAGGTTGTTGAAGACGCGGCTGGAGAAATCGTAGCGCTCGGGCGCGCTGGCGTACAGGCCGCCCGTGTACATGCCGTTTTCGTTCTTCTTGTCGGAAAGCGGGGTGTCGGGCGGCTGCGCCGTCCAGTACTGGAACTCGTAGTGCTCGCGGCTTGCGGGCTTTTTCGGCTCCTTGCCGATGCTCTGACCATAGTACATGCCGTCTATTGAAGAATGCTCGTCACCGTTCAGGGGATAGATTCCGATTGACACCTCCTGGCCGACGCCGACCCCGTCCAAGATGTAAAACCCTCCGTTGATGTCGGCGCTCGGCGATTCTTTGAACAATGAGGATCGCTCCTGATGATCTTGGGCGTTTTGGTAGAAATCGCACACTTGCAAATTTTCAAGGTAACCGTCGGCGGATGACAACCACTCGGGTTTCGCGACGCTACCGTTGTGCCGCTCGTCAGTCAACATATCATCCTGCCATCCATGCCCGTCCACATCAACGCTGTAGCAGCGAGAAATCGGCTCGCCGTATACCATCGATTTGTCGAACCAGGTGGTTTCGTAATCGCTTTCGCTCCAATGTACGATGCCGTGCGCGGTCTTGTTGTCGTCGGCCGTCACCGAACCGGCGCTGTAGCAACCCTGCACCGTCACCGCGCCCTTGATATGCGCGACGATGCCGGCGGCGTCTTTCGTGCCGCCGTCCACCGTGCCCGTGCTGTAGCAGTTGCGGATGATGATGATGTCGGAATGCTTCTTCGGAATCCCGTAGACGTATTCCTCGCGTCCGCCGGGATAGTACGCGCCCCAGTAGTCGCCCTTCTTGGTCTTATGGGCGATGGCCTCGCCGACGATGCCGCCGGTGTTCTTCTTCGTGCCCACCACCGTTCCCGCGTTGTAACAGTTCACGATGTCTATTTCAGGACGCTGGTCCTTGTCCTCGCCGTTGCAGTCGACAAAGCCCACGATGCCGCCCACGTTGCTGTCGCCGCTTTTCGCGCCCGTCGCTGTGACGATGCCGTGGTTCGCGCACTTCTCCAGGTACTGCCGGGCTTTTGTATCGGTCACTGTCAGCTGGCCGACAAAGCCGCCGACGTTGTAGGATCCCGTCACGTTCGCCCAGTTCACGCAGTCGACCACCCATGCGCCGTTGCCCAACGTGCCCGCGATGGCACCGACGTTGCCTTCGGAAGACGAGACGTTGCCCTGCAGGCGCAGGTTTCTCACGGTGCCGTACACGGTGTCGAACAGCCCGCGATGGCGCGTGAGGCTCAGCGTGATGGTATGCTCCACCCCGTATTGACCGTGTCCTTGGGCGTTGAGGTTCTCGTCTGCTTCCAGGGTGCGGTGGCCTGCGGCATCGAGATCGTCGTCGGTCAAGGTGATGTCGTTTTGCAGGGAGGCATGGCCGGGGCTGGGCTCATGGCGCCAATCGACGTAGTCGCTCGCGGAGGTGATGAGGAAGGGGTCGTCCTCCGTGCCGCTTCCCTCGAGCGCGTAGGCGGCATCCGGCGCCGCGAAGACGGCCAGCCCCAGCGCCAGCGCGCACGCCGCCAGCAGCGCTGCGAACGCCGTTTGACTGTTTCCCAGTTCCCGCTTGAACATCCGCCTCATACCACACCCCGATCTCGAAGGAAAACGCACTTCAAAATAAAGTTTACCGAGGTGCGAGGGCGAAAAACGCGCTTTGGCACGAAACGGCCCGATATGGCACGAAACAGAGTTCGATCCAAGGACAGGTATCCATTTCGCGGCGTGGGAGGCGATTCGCGCCCAAAGAAGAAGACCCCCGCCCACTCGGTGCGGGCGAGGGTCCTGCTTTTAGGGGCGGCGGCGCTTCCACCTGCATGCCATGATGGCGGCGCAAGCGCTTGCCAACGCCAAGCAGCCGATCAGCGGCAACGCGACGGTTAGCGGGTCGCCCGTGGGCGCCAGCTTCTTGCCTCCGTCATCCGGAAGCGGCGTGGGCGTCGGCGGATCCGGCGTGGGCGTCGGACCCGGCGGGTTAGGCGGATCCGGCGGGTTGGGCGTCGGACCCGGGTCGGCGGGAGCCACGGTGAACGATGCGGAAGCCGTGCCGTCGGTGAACATCGCCACCAGAGCATGCTTGCCCACCGCGAGCTTGGCCAGGTAGTCAGGCGACAGCGTCACCGTCATACCGTCGGCCGCTAGCGCGTAGTCCACGTCCTGCACGAGCTCAGCGCCGTCAACCACCAGCGACAGGAACTTGTCGCGCGGCGCGTCGACGGTGAACGACAGGCCCGGCTGACCCGGCTTCCACGTGCCGTCGGAGCCGGCGGTCACCGGGTAGGTTTTCATCGTCTGCGTGGTGAAGGAATCGCCGTACGCCCACGCCGACGCCAGCGCGTCGCCTTCCTCGACAACGACCGTCTGGACGCGCCACTCGTAGCGCGTGCCCGGAGCCAGGCCGTCCAGCTTATGCGCGGGCGCCGTCAAACCGGCGGCCTCCGTCCACTCGTCCGTTCCAACCGCACGGTAGGCCAACGTGAACGTGCTGTCGGGCATGTCGCTGGCACCCCACGAGAGCGCGGCGTCCCTGAACCCGACCTCGCCCACCGCAAGATTTTCCGGCGCGCTCGGCGTCACGCGCACGCGCGCTTCGTTGCTGTACACGACCACCGGAGCAGGAGCCGCCAACGTTTCGGCAATCTCAGGCACCGCGGGCGCCTCGTTCGTCTCGGCTGCGCCGAGCATTTCTTCCGGCACGTCGGCTTCAAGCGCCTCGTTCGCCCCAAACGATTCATTCGCCGCGAGCGCCTCGTTCGCCTCAGTCGTCGCAGACGTCTCGGCTGTCTTGGCAACCTCGCCCGTCTCGCCCACCTTGGGCGTCTCGGTCGTCGGAGCCACCTCAGCCACCGGGGCCGCTTCGGCCACCTCGACTGCCGGGACCACCTCAGCTGCCGGAGTTGCCGGAGTCGCTTGCATGGCAACGCAGCGCACGTAGCCGATGGTGCCGGCATCAAGCGTCACGACCCGCCCCGTCGCATGGGGGATGGCCTCCCATGCGTCCTCGAGGGAACCGAGCGCGCGGTACTGCCACTCGTACGAAACGTCCTCGGCATTCCCGCGGTTCGTGAATGCCGCGAACGTCGCCTGCTCGTTGGCCGCAACGATCACGTCGGGCGGCCAAACGCGCGCGATCTTCAGCGACCCGTTCGACAGCGTGACGAACCCGCTCAACTCGGACCACACGCTCGTCTGGCCGCCTTGCATCGCCTGCACCTGCCACTCGTAGGGCGTACCCGGTGCAAGGCCGTCGATGGTGCAGGTCTTATACGCGGCATCGATCTTCCCCGCGGGCACCTCCGTCCAAACCTCGGAACCCTCCTCGCGATACCGGACTTTGAACGAATCGGCCGCGCCCGGCCAGGCCCACGCCCACGTGAGCGTCGCCGCACCGTCCTGCACGTTCTGCGCGACGAGGTTGCGCGCTGCCATCGGAGACAGGGTCAACTCCGCCTCGTTGCTCTCGGCCGTCTCCGACTTGCCGCCCGGCGCCGTCGCGGTCACGACGCAGCGCAGGGTATGCACCCCGGCCTCCAAGTTGGCAACCGACAGGTGGGTGCGCTCGCCCGTCTGCCCGGGCAGGTTGGCCCACGTGTTGCTCGCCTTGTCCGTGCAAACCTGCCACTGGTACGCCAGCGCCTGACCCTCGCCGACGCCGGAGACCGCGGCGAGGAAGTCGTCGACCAGCTTGGCGTCCCCCGCCACCGCCGTTGCGCTCGGCGGCGTCACGACGACGCTTCCAAGCTCGCCGTCCGGCGAGGTGGTGGCGAATGCGGGGCCGGGAACCCAAGCGGACGTCAGCCCGTCGGCGGACACCGAGCACATGCGCCACTCGTACTTCGTGCCGGGAGCGAGGCCGGTCGCCTCATACGGCGACGCCTTGAGCCCCGTCGCCGTCATCCACTCGTCCGTGCCCACCGCCCGGTACGACAGCGCGAAGGAGTCGCCGCCGTTTGGCGCGCCGTCCCACGAGAGCGTCGCCGTCGTGTCGTCGATGCTGCCCTCGTCAACCTTCAAGTTGGAGGGAGCGGCGCCGGGCTGCACGCGCACGCGCGCCTCGTTGCTGAGCACCTCGACGCCGTCGTAGGTCGCCTTGCAGCGCACGTAGCCGCTCGCGCCAGCCTCAAGCTCGACCACGCGCGATTCCGCGCCGTTTATCTTCTTCCACACGTCAGGATCGTCGGGGTTGGAATCGAGCGCGCGTTTCTGCCACTCGTACGTAATAGACGTGCTCGTATCCACCCATTCGTCCAGGTTCGTGGCTGCCGTCAGCTTGGCCTTCGCATCCGGCGCGACTTCCTGGTCGGCCGGCTCGACGGCAACCGACTCCAGCTTCAAGGCCGGATGCTCGGAGGCCGTGACGAACAGGTTCGTGTCCGACGGGAGCGATTCCACGCCGTTCTGGACGGCCTGCACGTGCCACTCGTACACCGTCTCGGGCTTTAAGCCCTCAGGCGTGAACTCCTTCGAGTTGTCTGCGACCGTAGCCGTCGTCCACTCCTTCGCGCCGGCTTCCCGGTAGGACACGTTGAACGTGGCGGCACTCGACAACGTCCCCTGATCCCACTGCCAGGCGAGCTTGGCCTTGTCGGACTCGATGTTCGATGCCGACAGGCTGGTTGGCGCGACAGGCGCCAGCGTGCAAGCGACCTCGTTGGTCGTCCTCGTGTAAGAATTGTTGTATCCGAACGGCACCTTAACCACGCAGCGATACCTGCTCGCCTCAGCTGCGGTTGCGTCGTTCGCCACGATGCTCAGCGTGCTGTTCGTTTCGTCCTTGAGGTCGTTCCAGGTGGTAGAGCCGGCTGCCTTGCGCTGCCACTGGTACGTCACCGTGCCCTCGCTGTGCACGACGGCGTTGGACGTTACGGCGAACGTGATTGTGCGCCCGCTGCCGACGACCGCCGCAGCCGCCGCGGGGGTGGCCGCAACCTTCGGCATGGTGAACGCCGAGCCGTCCACCCACTCCGTATGCGGGCCTCCGGAGCCCCAACTCTGCTTCATGCTGTTATTCAACACGGTGCGCACGCGCCACTCGTAAGTCGCGCCCGGATCTAGACGAGCGGAAAGGGAGGACAACCTGTAATGATCGTTATCCCGATGGGATGAGGCGACCCACGGCACCTCCTCCCATTCGTTTGCGCCAACCATGCGATAGCTCACCTCAAAGCCGAGCACCGAATCGCTCGTTTTACGCAAGTCGTCGCATCCCCAATAAAGATCAACGCCACTGTCGCCGTATTGGCTACTGTATATCGACGTGCGAAGATCGTGCGGCGGTAGCGGCTCAACGCGTACGCGCGCCGGATTGCTGGTCACCGGGTCGCTGGCCACGCCGTTGATAGTCCGCGTCACCCTGCAGCGCACGTAGAGGTTCGCCTTGTTGTTGGTCGGTTTCTGCTCGTCCGGGGAAAGCGTTATCGTGTCCGAAGTTGTGCCCGCGATCGTCGTCCAAGCACTGTCGGGAGCCTTGCGAGGATCAACCGTGAGTTCGCACCGCTCCCACCTATACGCGAGGGCGCCTTTGTTCTCCTTGCCGTCCACGTTCGTGGTCGCCTTCAGCGTGACCGAATCGGTCGCGCCCACCAGCTTGTCAGACGGCGTCACCTCCACCCAATTGAGCTCCTCGGGCTCTTTCAGCGTGGTGTTGAACGTGTCGACCTCCGACCAAGGCGATGCCACGCCGTTCTGCACAACCCGAACGCGCCACTGATAGGTGAGACCCTCATCGTCCAGCGACTTCGTCGTGTGCTCCATGCTCCCGTCGTACTCGAACGTTTCGGATTTCCACTCTGGATCCGCGACACCCTGTCCTGCAATCTGTCGATAGCCCACCTCGAACGCGACCCCCTCCGGCACGGGGTCCTTGCCCCACGTCCAGCAGAACGTGGCCGCAACATTCGTATGGTTAGGATCATCGGGGAAAAGCCTATGAATATCAGAGACGGTGAGTCCGGTGGGCGCGGCGGGCATCGCCGTCACGATCGACTCGTTGCTTTCGAGCGTCTTTTCCTTGCTGTCGCGCGCGGCCGTGACCTCGCAGCGGTAAGCGCGCAAGCCGACCGACATATCTTGCGCGGAAACCTCTAGCTCGGCCTCCTTCGCACCAGCCACATCGGCCCAGTCGGAGGAACCCGTCTTGCTCTGCCACTGGTAGGTCAGCGTTTCTTTAGCGGTATCCGCATCGGTGGTCGCCGTGAGCGTGACCTTGTCCTCAGTGCCCGCCATGACGCTGGGTGTGCTGGGCGCGACCTCCACCTTCGAGAACGCGAAGTCCCGTTCCGTGGCGAACGGCGAGCCGGCCACCCAGCCCGACGGCAAGGGGTCGTCGCTGTCAGCGTAGGCGACGGAGCGCACGCCCCACTCGTACGTCGTGCCCGGCGCGAGGTTGTCCAGCGTGATGCTCTTGCCGTCCCCGACGAACTCCCGGCTCCATGCGGTTTCGCCGATGGGACGGTACACCACGTCGAACACGGTTCTCGACTCGTCGCCGTTCCACGAAAGCTTGGCCGACGTCTGACCCAACGCGTTCGCGTCAACCTCCAGGTTGCTGGGCAGCGTAGGCGCGATGCGCACGCGCGGCTTGTTCTCGCTGGTCACCGGGTTGCTGCTCAGCGGCGCGAACGCGTTGACCGGCGGCGCGTACGTCACCGTACAGCGCACGTAGCCGTCCGTGTTTTCGGGGAGCGTTATCGCGTTGCCCGTGGCGGTGCCGGCCGTTACTTCCGTCCACGTCGTCGCCGGGTCATCGGGATCCTTGCCCAGGTCGCACGTCTCCCACTTGTACGTCCTCGTCGCAGATGCCATGTCGTCCACGTTCGTGTACGCCGCGAACGTCGCCTGCTCGCCCGCTTCGACCGCCTGGTCGACAGGGCTCACCACCACGCGTGTGAGCACCGTGTCGGGTGACAGCGATTGCGTCACGAACATCGACGCGGCCGAGCGCACCGACGGCGCGCCGCCGTTCATCACCTGCACGTACCACTCGTACGTAGTAGCGGGCATGAGGCTGCTCAACGCGTACGAGGCCTCGCGCCCGGTGTTCGCGCTCTGCCAGTCCGCAGTTCCCGACGCACGCCAGAACACGCGGTAGGACAGGCCGTCGTCCGCGTTCAAACCGTTCGTCCACGAAAGGTTCGCTGCAGCCGCTGTGACGCTGCTTGCCGCCAAGCCGGCGGGAACCTTCGGTCGGGACACGAAGCCGACCGGCTCGCTGGTTATGGTTTTCAGCGGGACGTCGTCCTTGCTTGCCGTCACGACGCAGCGGTACAGCCACGAGCACGGTTTGGGATTGGCCGCGGATGCCCAGAACGTGGAGCTCGTTTGACCGTCCATGTCGACCCATTCGTCGCCTGTCGCGCTTTGCTGCCACTGGTAGGACAGCGATTCATCGGTTGCGACGTCGTCCAGGTTCGTCATGGCCGTGTACTCGACTCCGTTCGAGCCGTCACCCGCCACAGCCGTGCCCCAGCGCGGCGTCACCGTCACCGTGGCCAGCGCGCTCGATTCCTCAAGCGTGGTGAACGTTTCGGCCAAAGCCCAGTCGGATTGCAACCCGTCACGTACCACGGCGCGCACGCGCCAGGAGTACACCGTGTTGGGCGTCAAGCCCTCCACGTCGCACGACGTGGAAGCGCCCACGTTCTCCACGGTCATCCAGGCGTCGTCGACCGGCGCGGAACCCTGCGCGTACTCCACCTCGTAAGTGACGGGACGCGCGTCGTCTCCCGCCCAGCTTAAGCGCGCCGAGTCAGTGCCCGGCTCGGCTGCAAGCCGCACCGGCTGCTCCACGGGAACGTTCGTCGCCAGCAGCTTGACGTCGCTGGTCACGGTTTTCCGGTCGTGCGCGTCTCCCCTCGTCGTAGTGGACGTCACGATGCAGCGGTAGCCCTCCACCGCGCCCCCGTCGGGCGCCGTGACGCTCAGCGTCGCCTCGGTGCCGCCGTCAACGTCGTACCAGCCGCCGCCGAACGTGTTGCGCTGCCAACGGTAGGCAAGCTCCTCTTCCGGCTTCCCGTCCGCATTCGTTGCAACCGAGAACGTCACCGGAGTACCGGGCTCCACCACCGCCTGGTCGGGCGACATCGTCACTGTCGCCGAGTCGAGCGTGCATGCAGGCGGCGTGTCGATGGTCGAAGTCACGTATACTCTGCTCGAGCGGAAACCTACCTGCGGCGAGGCAAACAGCTCTACCGTGTAGGTCAAGCCGGGCTCCAACCCGTCAATTTGGCACCAACCCTCCGTCGCGTCATCGGCGATGGTGACTACCTTGGAATACTTGGGATACTCTTTGGCACCGGGAGGAGCCAAACGCTGGTGCGTTACCACGAAGCGACGCACCGCACCGTTCGCCGTCCAAGAAACCTCGCCGGTAGTCGGACCGGTCGCCCACGCCTTCGCGTCCGTCGGCGCAGCGGGGGTCACCGTCAGGTAGGCCGCCGCGCTGACGGCATCGGCCGTCTGGCCGCCTTCGCTGCGCGTCGCCACGCAGCGGAACGCCGCGCCCACGTCCTGGATGCCCACGTCTTTCACCGTGAGCCTCGCCACGCCGGCTTCCTCGCTCATAACGTATTTCTCGCTGCTCGCCAGCGGTGAGAACCCTTGCTCGCCTACGCCCTTGCGCTGCCAGGCGTACGAGACCGCGCCGGCGCCGTCGACGCTCGCCTGTGCGGTGAACGTCGCCTCCGCGCCGGCCTCCACCCACGTCGATTTCGGCGCCTGCGAGAAGACGGGCGCCTCGATGTCCGGCACCGCCGACGTCGTCACCGTCGTCGCGGCAGAGAACGCGCTGTTCACGCCGTGCGCGAACGCGGCGACGCTGACCTGATAGCGCGTTTCGGGCTGGAGGTTCGCAACCTCGTAGTGCAGCTTGCCGTCTTGGTCCGGCGTCAGGCTGCTCGCGGACAGGGAGTACGTCGTCGAGCTCGCCGGGTTGCCGTCGGCGCCCAGCTTCGCGCACTTGACCCAGTACCCGTCGACGTCGTCGAGCGCCGTCCACGAAACCGGGATGCTGGTGGGCGTGGGAACGCCGCACACTGCATCCGGCGTTTGCGGCACCACCGCGATCGTCACGATGTTCGTGCTGACGCTCACCGTCTCGTCGGGCGTGCCCAGCGTCGCAACCGCCTTCCACTGACGCCCGTAATCACCGGCGTCCACCGGGCGTTCGAACGTATCCTTCCACGTTTTCCGGTCGATATCCTCGCCTTCGAGCGTGACCGCCTGGCCCTCGGGCCGCCACGAGGAGTCGCCCTCGCCCCAGGAGTACCATTGCAGTTCTGCCTTCGTGAAGGTTCCCGAGTTTGCCGCGTACGTGGAGGTGAAGTGCAGCGTTTCGCCTATCGCATACGCGCTCTTGGATGATTCCACCGTCCAGGTGCCCGCCGCGGGCGCGGCCAGCGTGGTGAAGTCCCGCCCATAAGCCGTCTGAATCGCCGTGGAGTCGCTCAAGCGGGCGTCGTTGGTGGAGACGCTCAAGGCGTAGGACGTTTCGTTGGCCAGGCCGTCCACCTTCACCTCGTAGGTCGTCTCGGCCGTTTCGCCCCTCTTCGCAGAAACCACCTTGCCGATGCCGTCTCCCACGCGCACCAGGTATTCGCGGGCGGTACCCTGCGCGGGCGCGGTCCAGCACACCTTCGCGCTGTGCGAGCCCACGCTTTCCGCGCGCACGTCGCGCGGCGCGGTGGTTTCGTGGATGATGGGCAGGGCCGTCGAGGTCGCCCGGGTGCCATCCACCATGTCCGCGGGATGCCCTTCGTCGTCGAGCGTCCACACCGAGGCCACCACCTGAGCCCATTGCGCGGTGCGGGGATCCCACGGCCGACCGGCGTTGTCGAAGTCGTCCGGAAGGCGCACGGTGTCGGTTTCAGTGGTCATGAATTCGTCGAAAAGGCCCTGTTTCGGGCTGTCCAGCTCGTCGCACAGATACCACTGGTAACGGGCGGCGTGGTGGCCGTCGTTATAGTCCGACCAGTCGTAATCCACGTCGAGGTTGCTGGGCGAGCCGTCAGCGCGCATCATGCCGTAAGACGCGGGCCAGGTGAGCGAAACCGACTTCTTGTACGCGGTCTTGAACTCGCACGGCGCCGCGGTGCGTCCCTCCAGGCCGTCCACGTCGGCGCGCACGATCACCCGATAGGCCTTGTCCGAAACGAGGTCGGCGTCGTAGGTGCGCGTGTACACCCGCCCGGCGCTCGCGGTGCTCCAATCCTCGCCGTCCTTCATCTGCACGAGCACGAGGAAGCCGTCGGACGGCACGACGCTGCCCGCGCCGTCCATCCAATCCCACGTGACGCTCACGTGCGGGATGTCGTCGTTCACGTTGGCTTGCAGGTTCGTCACCTCGGGGCTGAACAGGTCCAGATCCTTCTCCGACTGCTCGCTTGCCGTGTCGACGGGCGAGGGCGGCGTGGACAGCAGCACCCGGAAGCGCGCGCCGTCAAGCTCGGCCGCGGCGTTCAGCGTGGCGTGCAGGCGCGCGGCGGTGCGATCGTCGCTCCACACCTGGCCGGCGATGGGCTTGCCCTTGCCGTCTTTGGCGAAGAAGTCGTCGGGCAGGTTCGTCCAGCCTCCCCCTTGCAGCTTGCACTGCCACTGCACGTCCACGTCGCCGGCGTGCTTGCGCGTCCATTGCGCGTCCGCGGCCAGGTTGAACGTTCCGTTGACGGGCGCCGAGTAGTTGGCCTCGAACTCGACCGCCTGCGCCGCGTCGCCGCTGCCCTGCACCACCGGCTGGTCCGTCACGCGCACCGGCGTGACGGAGGCGGGCACGTCGTCGGCGCGCGGCACCGTGAACTGCACGCGGTACGGCTCGCTTTCGCCCTGGTAGCGGCCGGCCCGGTAGTAATCGTCGAACACGCGCGACACGCACAGCGTGTAGGTTTGCCCCTCCTCCAAATGCCGGTTCTCAAGCGTGAAGGCGCGCGCGTTGTCGACGTACTGCTTGCCCGCAGCCGTGCCGTTCGCCGGCAGGATGTTGTCGGGGCCGCCCTCGATCCACGCTAGGTGGGCGAAGCCGCCCGGGACGGACTCGTCCATGAGCCGCTCGAGGTCGCTCGTTATCTTCCCGCTGACGTCGTAGGTGTGCGTGCCCAGCACCTCGTCGTCGGCGCCGTCGCCCTTCAGGACGACGGCGGCCGCTTCCGCTTCCGACTGCGGGATGTTCAGCACGATGTTCGCCGAGCTGGTGTAGACGGTGCCCTCGCGCGGCCACGAACGGTACTCTATCTTGAAGCGGTAATCGTAGCAGGCCTCGTCGGAGGACTCGATGTCGAAGGCGTATTGCGTGGCGTTATGCCCGACGGAGCACACGTCCTCCCAATCGTCCCCGGCGCGCAGCTTGCGCTGCAGCGTCGTTTCGAAGTCGTCCGTGGTGTCCGTCTGAAAGCTGGTGGCGAAATCGAACCAAGCGTCGTGGGGAACGCCGGCCGCAGCGGAGAGGGTGCAGTCTTCAGGCTGCCGGAGAATCTCGAACGCGGGAAGCCCCTCCTCGCCCCACTGCGCGAACAGCGTGACGGTTTGGCTCTCCTCGTCCATGTAGTCGTACAGGTTGGTGGAGCTTTCGCTGATCCATTCCGCCGTGGGAAGGCTTCCGTCCTGCTCGGTGGCCCATCCCAAGAAGGAGCAGCCGTCGCTGACGGGCGTGCCCGTGTAATAGCAGACGGGCAGCGCGCCGACGGGCTCGTTCTCCGCGATGGTCTTGTTCGGCATCGAGCCCTTGTCCCCCATCGGCTCCAACACGTACTTGCCGCTGTTGTTCTTTGGCGCGTTCAGATCGAACTTGACGTTAGCCGTAGCAGGCACGCAGTAGGCGTACAGCGTGACGTCGCCGTAGACGATGCCGAGGAATTCCTCGGGCGGCTTGCTCCAGCCGCTGCCCGCGTCGGGCGCTTCGCTCGTCCAATAGGCCAGGCGGTAGCCCTCCGGCGCGTACGCCGCAGCGGACAGCGCGTCGGGGGAGACGGCCGTGTTCCAATAGGCGTCCGCGTAGCTGACCTTGCCGGCGACGGGGCTCACCAGCGTCACCGTGAAGGATTCGCCAACGCCCGTGGTCGTGAACACCGGGAGGCCGGAATGCGTGTAGGAACCCGCGTTGTCCAGCACGTAGTTGTGGTCGTCCAGGTACTCCACGGCAAAGGCGGAGCCGATCTGGGCCTCGTCGACAACGGTGCCGTTGTGGTAGCTGTCGTCCATGGCGCCCGCCGGCATGCTTTCGCGCGAAGTCAGGGAATGGGCGATCCAGACGCCGTACCCCCCTGCCTGCGCGCGGCCGACGATGCCGCCGGCTTGATCGGACGAGGCCTGGGCCTTGATGAGACCCGTGTTGTAGCAGCCCGATATCTCGCCGTTTTTGTAGGCGGTATCGAGGTACCCCACCAGGCCGCCGGCGTATCCGAGGCCGCCCTGGCTCTCGATCGCCCCCTGGTTGTAGTTGCGGCCGAACGTGAAGTTGTTGATGCTGCCGTACGACAAATACCCCATCAAGCCGCCGGCGGATCCGCCGAACTCCTCGCCGTCCCTGTTCTCGAAGGTGCCGCCCTGCGACATGATGCTGCCGTTGTTCGAGCAGTACAGCACCCGAGCCGTGCGGCGGTTCCCTCCCACCTGCTCGACGCTGCCCGCCATGCCGCCGGCATGCGCGTTCTCGGACGTGACGTATCCGAAGTTCGCGCAGTATATGACGGAGATGTAGCCGTGCTCTTCGTCGTGGTACGAGCCGATGAAGCCGCCGGCGTTACCGTAGGCATGCACGGTTGCCTGGTTCGTGCAGTTCCACACGCCGATCCGGCGGTCATCCTCTTCGTCGCCTGGGGTGCCAACGCGCGCGAACACGGTGCCCGCGTTGCGGCTGTCCGACACCGAATTCGACACCGTGCCTACGAAGTTGATGTTCCTGATGGTCGCTTCGGTGTTCACGCCAAGCGGCATGCCACCGGTTTCGAACATGCCGCCGTGGGAATTGAGCCGGAGCTCGATGAGGTGGTTGTTGCCGTCGAACTCGGCTGCTTGGAAGTCAGGGTAATTCATGTCGGTGATTACCTTATCGTTGACGCAACCGTCATCGACGAGGTCGGCCATGAGACGAGCGTGCTGGTTGTGCTCTTCGGAGGACTTCATGTCCCTCAGCTTGTTGCACCACGCGATGAGATCGTCGGTGTTGTAGATGAGCGTGGGGTCGTCCTCCGTGCCGGAGCCTTGCAGCTCGGCCGCGTAGGCGGGCACCGGGGCCGCGAGGCCGGTCAGCGCGAGCAACGCGGCGAGGACGCCTGTGGCCAGCAGCGCCGCGATCATCGCGCGCTTGCTTCCGTATTCGCGCTTCAACACTTGACCCATACCGCACCCCGTTCTCGCAGGAAAGCACACTTCAAGCAAAGTTTACCGAGGTGCGAAGGCAAAAACCGTTTTCTGGCACGAAACGGGACGATGTGGCATGAAAGCAGGGCGCCCGAGCGGCGGGCGGCGAGGAGCGCTCGCTGTCATCCCGAGCGCAGGTGGCGGAGCCGTTGTCATCCCGAGCGAAGCGCGGAGGCTGGCTCCACAGGCCGCTCAGTATCCAGGATGGGAACCACTCCCACTTGGGACGTTTTGGGGCAGGACGAGGCGCAGGCGGAACATGCCCTCGGCAGCCTCGCAGGTCAGATGCGCACCATGCCGTTCGGCGAAAGCGGCGATGCTGCGCATGCCCACGCCATGGCCCGGCCGCTGCGGCTCCGGAAGCCCCTCGGCGTTCAGAGGCACCGTTCCGCGGCACGTGTTCTCCACCTCCAGCGCCAAACGCGGCTCGCTCACAATGCGCACCGCGATGCGGCGGCGCTCGCCTGCGGGCTGGTCGGCGCAGGCGGCTGCGGCGTTCTCGATGGCGTTCGCGCACGCGCCGGCGAACTCGAGCGCGTTCACCGGCAGGTCGCGCGGCACGTCGCACGACGCCTCCACCTGGACGCCGGCGGCCATGGCGCGGCCCAGGTACAAATCCAGCAGGGCGTTCACCCCTTCGTTCTCGCACCAGCGGCGCACGGCCGCCTCCTCCACCGCCTCGTCCACGCCTCCAAGCGCGGCAAGCGCCTGCTCGTCTTTGCCCGCGCGCACGAGCGTCGAGACGACGCCCAGATGATGGCGCAGGTCATGACGCAGCACGCGCATCTTCTCGTCGGAGGCGCGCACGGCCTCGATCTGCCGCTCGAACGCTCTCGCCTGCTCCTCCAACAGCCGTTGCGCCTCGGCGAGCTGCGTGCGCCGCGCATGCTCGCGCAGGGCGACGAACACGATGGCGTAACCGGCCAGTGCCATGGCCAGCGCCAGCATCACGATGGCGATACGCATACCCTCGCCCTCCACCGCGCCCACGATGTACACGAGGTAGAACAAAGCGTAGAACGCCAAGGGTATCAGGCACAGAAGCCCCCATCCGCGCCGCATCGTGCGCGCGGCCTCCAGATAGTACGGCCGGAAGAAGCGAAACGTCGCCCATACCAACGGCACGGCGAGGACCGCACGCACGGCCAGGTTGACCGCCAAGGCCCGCGTCGGATCGACCGTCAGCGACGCGGCATGCCCCAGCATCCCGATGACGGCGTTCAACTGGATGGCCGTGAGGATGGTGAACGCCACGACCAGCGGCCGCTGCCGCGCGATGCCGAGCAGCAGCGCGAACGCTGCGACGTTGCCGGTCAGGGGGTAGAACCTCAGAAACGTCTCAGGACCAGCCAGCGAGAACACGGCGAAGTTGCCCAACGCGATCAGCGCCACGCCGCCGACGAACGCGACGAAGGTCGTCGCGCGGCCGAAGCGGCTCTCCGTCAACGCGTACATGATGAACAACGCAACGACAAGCCCGGCCAAGCGCAGCACGAACGTCGGCAGATCCCCTTCCATCGCCATCTTTCCCTTTCCGTCCGTCCACCCGTCCGCTCCAGGGCGGCGCGTTGCATTATACTGTTCGCCAGACGACCCGACCGCACGTAGGCGATTTCCGTCCATGCGCAGTCTGGCACGAAACGCGCCGATCTGGCACGAAAACATCCGTCGCTTTTCGACGATACCGCCAAAATGGAAAGGAGGTTCCATGACGCGCCGCATAACCGATATGCGCCGTTCAGGCGAACCCCTCCCTGCCGGCATGTATCGAAGAAAGAGACCGATGAGAATCGCCATCGTTGACGACTGCGCACCTGATGCCAAAACCCTCGAAGACGCGATCCGTTCCCATCTGGACAAGCGGGGACGCACCTGCGAGATATGCCGTTTCCGCGGTGGCGGCGACCTGTTCGAGACGACCGACGCGCTGGCCTTCGACCTCGTCTTCCTGGACGTCTTCCTGGACGGCGCCAACGGCATCGACATCGCCGAGCGGCTGCGGCGCGAGAACTACCCCGGCCTCATCATCTTCACCACTGTGTCCAGCGAGCACGCCGTGGACGGGTTCCGCGTGCGCGCGTTCCACTACCTGACCAAGCCGTTCACGCCCGACGACATCGCCGCCGCCCTGGACGAGGCCATCGAGCGCCTCGCCGGGGACGAGACCATGCTGCGCATCCACGACGGATCGGCCGTGATCAACGTGCCGCTGTCGCAGGTGCGCTCCATCACCGCCGACGGGCACTACCTGAATCTCAGCACCGCGAACGGGCCGCTGCGCTGGCGCCAGTCGTTCGGCCGGCTGGCCGACATGGTGGCGCCGTACCCGCAGCTGTTCGCCTGCAACCGCGGCATCATGGTGAACCTCGCCCACGTGGACGACCTCACCGACGACGGCTGCTTCCTCATGGACGACGGCTCGAAGCTGCCCGTGCGCCGCTCGTCGCGCGCCGAGGCGCGCAGCCGCTACTTCGACTATCTGTTCAAGCACGCGCGGAGGTAGGCTTCCATGGGAGAGGACGTTGCCGGAGGGGTTCTGTGGTACGTCGTGCGCAACGCGCCCACGTTCCTGGCGATGTTCTTCCTCATGCTGCTGGCCGTGCGCGGACGGCTGCGCTTCTCGCTCGGGGTCACCGTGGGCATGGCGCTGGGCATCGTCGCCGCCGTCAGCCTGGCCTGCGGTATCGGCGTGGCGGTCTTCGCCGGCGAGGAAGGGGTCTGGGCGACCGTTCCCGTGCTGGCCGTCTCGCTGCTGTCGTTGGCCGCGCTGACGAAGCTGCCGTGGGGCAAGCGTCTGTTCGTGTTCTTCAGCGCCGCGACTGCCGCCGCCATCGCCATCCTCGCCTACGACGTGCTGCTACGCACAGTGGCGTTGGAATGGAGCTTCGGGGCGCGGCGCGTGCTGGACGCCGTCGTGTGCTCCGCAGGCCCGCTCGTGCTGGCGCCGCTGTTCGCCCGCACCATCCGCTGGGGCGTCGAGCAGGTGGACGACCCCGCGCTCTGGCGGCGCCTGGCCGCGGTGCCCGCGGGGTTCTTCGTCGCAGCGAACGCGCTGTATATGTTCGCGTACGCGGTGGAGTTCCTGTCGAGCGGCTCGGATGCGCTGTACGCGCTGGCGGTGGGCGTGCTGGCGTTTCTGATGGTGGCGTCGTACCTCATGCTGTTCTCGGCCCTGCGCACCGTCATGGAGAACGCGCGCCTGCGCGAGGCGGCCCAGCTGGAAGAGCTGCAGCACGAGCGCTATCGGAGCCTGCGGCGCACCCTGCGCGACACCGCCAAGGCCCGTCACGACTTCCGCCACCAACTGCTGGTCATCCGATCGTTTGCCGACGAGGACGACGTGCAGGGCCTGCGCGCGTACCTCGACGAGCAGGGTGCCGGCCAGGCGCAGCGCGAGCCGGGCGCCTACGCGCTCAACTTCGCCTTGGACGCCGTGGCCGCGCACTTCGCCGAGCGGGCGCGAGCCTGCGGCGCCGACGTGTCGCTGGCCTTCGCGCTGCCCGAGCGCCTGCCGCTGCCCGAGGCCGATTTCTGCATGGCGATGGCGAACCTGCTGGAGAACGCCGTGGAAGCCTGCGAGCGTACGGAGCGCGGGGAAGGCGGAGCGGGCGGGCGCGGGTCGACAGCGCAGGACGGGGCGCGCCCGCTCTTCGTGGACGCCGAAGCACGGATCGAGGGCAACGCCGTGCTGGTTTCCGTGCGCAACAGCTGCACGCCGTCCGATGCCCGCGCGCTGGCCGCCGCGGCGCCGGACGGCGTGCTGTCGAGCGGCGCGCGCTCGGCTAAGCGGGAGGGCGACGGCATCGGGCTGGCCTCGGTGGCTACGCTGGCGAAGCGCTACCGGGGCGAGGTGCAAGTTGAGATCGACGAGTATGCGGCGACGATCCGCGTGCTGCTGCGCACGGGCGGCGCGCGCTAGCATCCGGAACGCCTGCGGCCGCGCGGGCCGCCCGGAGCAGCCCGCGTGGCGACCCGGTGACGCGCCGTCGCATCATCGCCCGAAAAACACGTTTTCGCCCGCGATTCCGTGTTTTTCGGGCGATGATGCGTTCCGCAGCGCCTTCCGAGACACCGAGTATCCTACCAGCTCAGCAACTCGTAGCCGTCCTCGGTGATGGCTACCTGCACTTCCCACTGAGCGGTGTCGCTGCCGTCGGCGGTGCGCACGGTCCAGCCATTCGGGTCGCTCATGTCGATGGGCGCCTCGCCGGCGTTCACCATGGGCTCGATGGTGAACACGAGGCCCGGCACCAGCACCATGCCCGTCCCCGGTTCCGACACGTGGCTGACGAACGGGTCCTCATGGAAGTCGAACCCGATGCCGTGGCCGCCGAACTCGCGCACCACCGAGAAACCCTGCGCCTTCGCGTACGCGTTCACGGCCGCGCCCACGTCGCCGAGCAACCCCCACGGCTCGATGGCGGCAAGGCCCGCTTCCATGGCCTTCTTCGTCTCGTCCACGAGGCGCGCTCGCTCGGGCGACACCTCGCCGATGCAGAACATGCGCGACGAGTCCGAGTAGTAGCCGTCGAGGATGGTGGAGCAGTCCACGTTCACGATGTCGCCTTCGCGCAGCACGTCGTCCTCGGACGGGATGCCGTGGCACACCACGTCGTTGATGGAGGTGCACACGCTTTTCGGGTAGCCCTCGTAGTTCAAGTCGGCCGGGATGCCGCCGTGCTCCACCGTGTAGTCGTGCACCCAGCGGTCCACCTCCTCGGTGGTCGTGCCCGGCCCGATGCGCTCGGCCACGTAGTCCAGCACCCCGATGTTGACGGCCGCGCTGCGCTTGATGCCCTCGATGTCGGCCGCGCTTTTCAGCGAGGCGCGCTCAGGCAGCTCGAAGCCCTGCTCGTACATGCTCTGCAGGCGCTCGTCGAAATCGAGGTGGCACTTCTTGTACTTCTTGCCGCTGCCGCACCAGCATTCGTCGTTGCGGCCCGGGTTGGTTCGTCCGTCGTACATACGCGTATCCTTTCGTTTTGCCGGCTATTGTACCGCTTGTTAGACATCGCGAACATCGGAAAAGAGGATGAAGATCGGGAGATCGCATCCCACTCTGCCCGTCCCGCCCGCTCCGTGCGCCAGCAAATCCCGCGCCATGCCCCTGGAGGACGTTCAAAATTATGACCAAAACACCTATGGACAAAATGGGGAGTTTTCTCTAGATTCTGAAGACCGTCGCGCCGCCCCGCTAAGCGCGTTGACCGCCTACTTCGCCGCACCTCCCGCACCCCCGTCGCGCTGGCGCTTGAAGCGATGGTATGCGAGCGCACCGATCACCACGGCCGCGGCGGTGACGCTGAACACGATGGCGGTCGCCCGCCAATCGCCTGCGGCGGCGAACGACGATCCCAGCGTGATGGCCAGCACCGACGGCAGCCGACCGGCCGTGGTGACAACGGCCAGGTGCACGGGGCGCATGCCGGCGAACGCGGCGAGATAGGCCATGAGATCCTTCGGCAGGCCGGGGATGAAGAACGCCGCGAGAATGGCGAAGTCGAACCTCTGCGCCCCGCGCAAGCGGGCCAGCCACTCGCGGCCCTTTCTCGTGAGGACGAGCTCGAGCACGCGATCGCCGCCGAAGCGCACTACCGCGATGATGGCGAAACAGCCGACCACGCTGGCGGCAAGGTACACGAACGCGCCCTCCCAGAACCCGAACGCGTAGCCCGCGGCAAGCTCCAGCGGCTCGCTGGGAACGATCACCGTCACCTCTTGCAGAACGACCAGCAGGCCGAACACCACGGGCGCAAGCGGCCCCAAGCGCTCCACCTGCTGCTGAACGCGATGTCCGTCGGTCAGGAAAGCCAGCGCGTCGCGACCGAACAGCAGCGCCAGCACCCCGACGATGCCGGCGAACGCAAGCAGCGCCGCCGCCACGGCCATGCGCCGCTTGCGCAACTCCCTATCCTGCGTGCCTGCCGATTTCGCCATGCCGTTCCTTTCGCCGTACCGCATCCGATTGTCGTACGGCGGCGCCGCGCGCAGGTGTGCGTCCGTTGACGAACCGGTAACGGGATTGCGCTATACTGGGGAAACGGAACCGACGAGGAAAGGATGCCCCATGCGCCAATCCAACCGAGCGTCCCTTCTGACGACTAGCCTCGCCTTCGCGTTCGCGCTCGGTATAGCATCGTTTTCCGGATGCAGCGGGAGCGATCTCCCCGTCGAGCCTGAAACGCACGAACCGCTGGCCGTCATCGACAAGGCCGCACCGGCGTCGAATGCGACCAGTCCCCATGTGCCAGAAACGACCTTCTACGGCGTGAACCCAGCCGACATCGATTCGGCGTACGACCTCGTTCGCTTGCTCTCGCTCGATCCTGAGCACATCCCCGCCACAGTGGAGCGTCTGGGGTTCTCCTACGGCGCAGGTGCGCCCACAGGCGCTTGGGAAAGCACGTCGGCCGATACGCCGCTCTCACCTCCCGGCTCGACAACGCGCATCCTGTTCAGCCTCAACGGCGGCGAGACCACGTCCGATCTCATGCGCGCAGGCAAACGACCAGGCGCCATCACCATGAGCATCACCGCGCCCTATGCCGAACCGCCCGAGGCCGAAGCGGTCGGAGACGCGCTCCTGCAAGCTGCGGGCTTGGCAGACGAGGCATACCGCAACGCAACCGCCAGCGAGAAGTTCGACATGTCCTCAACTGTACGCATCGGGCGGTGCTCCGAGGGAAGCGCCGCAGCAATATGGCAGCTTGCCACGTTCAACGACCGCAACGAGGTGTTCGAGAACACCACCTATTCCTTGACCGTGCTCACGGAGGAAGGCGCGCTTGCGTACGAAAGCGATCAGATGATCGAAGCGCTTGCAATCATGGGGATGTAAGGCAGATACCGCGCTAGTCTTCGAGCAACCGCAGGCACAATTCCCGCAGGGCGGGAATGCTTGTTATAGCTGTTTCCCAAACAATCGCAGGCTTCAATTTTGCATAACCATGGGCGATTCGATTGCGCATGCCATATGCCTGAACCCACATATCCGAAGGATAGAGCTCCTGCAAAGCATCGAGGTATCCGCCTCCGCCGATCAGTTCCCCGATCTGAAATATCGGCATCAGCAAAAGATCGAGATGGTCGTCGTTCAGGCACACGCTTTCTCTGGACATCGAGTAGCGCGCGATTCGGTCGGATACGATATCGCAAAGCGGCACCATGAGTTCGATGCATTCGATCGCTTCAGGATTTCTCATAGATGAGCTTTCTGTCTCGCTCGTAGCGCTCGCGCGCACGCGGGTAAAACGAATCGTCCCCGCACACCACGTCGACCGGCACCCCCAACGCCTCTTCAAGATGGCTGCCGAAGCCTCCAAGGGAAAAGAGCGTGAACCCGTCGTCAGGCTCAATGCACAGATCCACATCAGATGCCGCATCCGCATCGCCGCGCGCGTGCGAACCGAACAGGTACGCTTTCACAACTCCGTAACCAGGAGCAATAGAGCGCACTGCCGAAGCGATGGTATGTTGGTCGAGCACTTTCATGGCATTAGTATACCACCGCCATCGACATGCCGGCCACCCGCCGGCCCCCTGCGTCCCCGTCGTTGCTGGACGGGAACGCAGGAACAGCCCGGGCGAGCCTGCGCTCGGGATGACAACCCGAGCGCCAGCCGCGCCTGAAGGGCGGCCCTACCCGCGGACTTCGGCGCCGGTGGCGCTGGACACCTTCTTGACCAGGCGCTCGTGAGCCTTGTCGACCTCCTCGCTGGTGAGCGTGCGGTCGGCGGCGCGGTACGTGAGCGCGTAGGCCATGGACTTCTTGCCCGCGCCCACGCGCGCCTCGTCGCGGTACACGTCGAACAGGCGCACGTCCTCCAAGAGCTTGCCGCCCGCCGAGGTCATGCACTGCACGAGCTTCTCGTGCGCGACGCCCTCGTCCACGACGAACGCCACGTCCATGGACACGGCCGGGAACGTGGGCACGTCCACGTAGTCGCGTGCGGGGCGCGCCGACTTCGCCAGGGCGTCTACGTCCAGCTCGAACGCCACGATGGGCGCCGTCGCTTCGAAGGCGTCCACGGCCAGCGGGTGCAGCTCGCCCACCCAGCCAAGCTCGGTGCCGCCCGACAGCACCGCGGCCGCGCGGCCGGGCTGCAGGTGCGGAGCCTCGTCGGCCGAGAGCGCCTTGAAGCGCAGCTTCGGCAGCGCCAGCTCGCGCGCGAGGTTCTCGATCGCGCCCTTGCCGTCGAAGAAGTCGAACGCGGCCGGAGCGCTGTTCCAACCGGCTTCACCCATGGCGCCCGCCATGACGGCGGCCAGACGGCGGCGCTCCTTCGGCTGCTTCTTGCCCTGCGCCGCGAAGAACACGGCGCCCATCTCGTAAAGCTGCACGTTCTTCACGCCGCGGCTCTGGTTGTAGGCGACGCTGCGCATGAGGCCGGGGACGATGCTCTGGCGCATGACGGACTGGTCGGCGTTCAGCGGGTTGATGAGCTCCACCGGCCGCCCCAGCCCCTCGTGGCTCATGCGCAGGCGGTCGAGGTCGCCCGGCTCGGCGAACGAATAGGTCATCGTCTCGTTGAGGCCGCTCGCGCACATGGTGCGATGGATGATGTCGGACACGTGCTCCAGCTGCGAGCGCGTGCCGTAGCGGCCGCGGCCGCCCGGCAGCGTGGCCGGGATGCGGTCCATGCCCCAGAGGCGCACCACTTCCTCGTACAGGTCGATCTCGCGCTCCAGGTCGGGGCGGAACGTCGGCGCCGTCACGGACAGCACGTCGGCGTCGTCGGCATCGGACACCTCGCAGCCCAGGCGGCTGAGGATGTCGACGACCTCCTCGCGCGGGATCTCGGCGCCCATCATCGCGCAGAAGCGCGGCACGCGGAACTTCAGGTCGACGGGCTCGGTCTTCTCCAGCCACACGTCCACCATGCCGGGGCACACCGTGCCGCCCGACACCTCGGCGATGAGCGCGGCCGCCATATCGGCGTTGAGGGCCACCGGGTTGTCGTCCACCCCGCGCTCGTAGCGCATGGACGATTCGCTGATCAGGCCCAGGTTGCGGCTCGTGCGGCTGGTGTGCGCGCGGTCGAACGCGGCGGCCTCCAGCAGCACCGTGGTGGTAGCCTCGGTGACCTCGGTCTCGAGGCCGCCCATGACGCCGGCCAGCGCCACGGCGCGCTCGGGCGTGGCGATGACGGTCATGTCGGGCACGAGCTGGCGGTCCTCGCCGTCGAGCGTGGTGAACTGCTCGCCCTCGGCCGCCGGGCGCACCACGATGTGCACCTTGCCGTCCGCGCCTGCCAGCTTGTCGAAGTCGAACGCGTGCAGCGGCTGGCCCAGCAGGAACAGGATGTAGTTCGTCACGTCCACGATGTTGTTGATGGAGCGGGCACCCGCGGCCGCCACGCGCTCGGCCAGCCAGTCGGGGCTCGGGCCCACCTGCACGTCCTTGATGACGCGCGCCGTGTAGCGGCAGCAGCGGGACGCGTCGGCGATTTCCACGCTCACCTGGTCGGCCGCAGGGGTCGCGTCGGCGTCCTCCACGAGGTCGATCTGCGGATACGTCACGTCGGTGCGGTACATCGCGCCCACCTCGCGCGCCATGCCCGCCATGCTGAGGCAGTCGGGGCGGTTCGGCGTGACCTCGAGGTCGAGCACCGTGTCGGACAGCTTGAGGTAGTCGGCAATGGGCATGCCCACGGGCGCGTCCTCGGGCAGGATCCAGATGCCCTCGTGGTTGCTGCCCATGCCCAGCTCGCGCTGCGAGCAGCACATGCCGCAGCTGGTGACGCCGCGCAGCTTGGACTTCCTGATCTTGAAGTCGCCGGGCAGCACCGCGCCGATGGTGGCCACCGGCACCTTGATCCCCTGTGCGATGTTCGGCGCGCCGCACACGATCTGAACCGGCTCGCCCGCACCTACGTCCACGGTGACCACGTGCATGTGGTCGCTGTCGGGATGCTGCTCGCACGTCTCCACGTAGCCCACGACCACGCCGTCGAACGCGTCGCCCGTCTTCTCGATCGCTTCCACCCCTGTGCCCGTCAAATCGAGCCGGTCGCAAAACGCCTTCACGTCCGAAGGCACGTCCACATACTCAGACAACCATTTCAAAGAAACCTTCATCAGCTCTTCCTCTTTCCACCAAGCCCCCGTCTGACTGAACCCCTCGACCCGATACAGCCGAGGGCGCAGACGCAGCGCAGCAACGTTAATAGTGCGAAGGGTCGGCGGGCGGTGCCCACCAAGCGAGTTTCCCCTTCGGGGACTTGCTCGGCTTTGCCTCGCGGCGCCGCAGCGCAGCGAGGACTGTTTGAGCGACTGGGCGCCGCCCGCCGACCCGCCAGAAACCCTAGAACTGCCGCAAGAAGCGCATGTCGCCTTCGACCAGCATGCGCAGGTCGGGCACGTTGTACTTCAGGCAGGCGATGCGCTCCACCCCCATGCCGAACGCGAAGCCCGAATACTTCTCCGGGTCGATGCCCGACATGGACAGCACGTTCGGGTCCACCATGCCGCAGCCGAGGATCTCCAGCCAGCCGGTGCCCTTGCAGAAGCGGCAGCCTTCGCCGTGGCAGATGCCGCAGCTCACGTCCACTTCGGCCGACGGCTCCGTGAACGGGAAGTAGTGGGCGCGGAACCGCGTCTTGCGCTCCTCGCCGAACATCTGCTTGCACAGGTAGTCGAGCGTGCCCTTGAGGTCGCCGAACGTGATGCCCTCGTCCACCACGAGGCCCTCGATCTGCGTGAACTGGGGCAGGTGGGACGGGTCGGCCACGTCGCGGCGGTACACCTTGCCGGGCGCGATCACGTAGATGGGAAGCTCGTTGTCCTCCATCGCGTGCACCTGCACGCCGGAGGTCTGGGTGCGCAGCAGCACGTCGGACTCGCCGCGCACGGCCGCCTGCGCGCCGGAAAGGTCGCGCACGTAGAACGTGTCGGCCAGGCTGCGGCTGGGGTGGTCGGCCGGGGCGTTCAACGCCTCGAAGTTGTAGTAGTCGGTCTCCACCTCGGGGCCCGTGGCCACCGTGTAGCCCAGGCCGAGGAAGATCTCGGAGATCTCGTCGGTGATGCGGTTGATGAGGTGGCGCGTGCCCACCTGCTGCGAGCGACCCGGCAGCGTCACGTCCACGGCGGCCGCGTCGATGGCGGCGGCCAGCTCGGTTGCGGCCAGCTCCTCCTTGCGCGCGGCCAGCGCGCCTTCGACGGCGGCGCGCACCTCGTTCGCCGTCTTGCCCACGGCGGCGCGCTCCTCCTTCGCGATCTGCCCCATCTGGCGCAGGTACCCGGTCAGCGTGCCCGCCTTGCCCAGCACGCCGATGCGCACCTGCTCGAGCGCCGCGGTGTCGGCCGCCTGCGCGATCTGCGCGATGGTCTGCTCGCGCAGCGCCTCCAGTTCCTCCACGATTGCCATTCTGCCGTCCCTTTCCGTCTCTCGCCCCGCGCCGCCCGCCCGGCGGCGCACATGAAAAAGAGCCTTCTCTCGTCCTTGCTCCTGAGGGCATGCGCCCAAAGTCCAAGGACGAGAGAAGGCTCTCGCGGTACCACCTCGGTTGACGGCCGCTGTGCGGGCCGCCCGCTCGTTCGCTCTGTGACGGGAGCCCCCGGCGCATCCTACTTAGCGTCTCGCGGGGCGGCGACCAGGGTCGCGCCTCTGCGTCCGCGTTCAAACGCGCTGCTCGGAAGGGAATCGTCGCGCTTGCTGCCCGGGAGCTTTCAGCCGGTGGCACCCGTCTCTGCCGGCAGCCGCGTTGCGCGGCGCTGTCTTCGTCATCGCATGTAACGATGCAGTTTAGCACATGAGCGCACGCCGTGCGGGAAATTCCACAAGGACGCGTCGCGGCGTTCTACAGGAAGCGGTAGTTGACCGTGCGCAGACCCCAGTCGAGGCACGACGAGAAGCCGAAGGCCTTCCATACGCCGGGCTGCAGGTCGAGAGATCGGCTGCCCCCGCCCATGCCACCGCAATCGTTTACGGTGGCCAGCACGGTTTGCCCGTTGTAAGAGATCTCGACGGTGCGGCCGAAATACGAGCGGAAGTTCGGCCACGACATCGGGATGGCCACGCCCATGGAGTTGTCGTCGCACACCGACCCGTTCGCCGTGGTGCCGGGGTTCGGCGTGTACGGATCGGTGGAACCGCCGTACGCGGACGCGATGCCGGTCGACCAGCTGATGCCGGGATCGGGCGTCGGCTCGGGAGCGGGTTCGGGCGAAGGCGCTGGTGTCGGCGCCGGAGGATCCGGATCGGGGTTCGGCTGGACCGGGGTGTTGGAATCGACCACGTCCTCGCGGCCGATGGTATCCGCATTCTCGTCGATGACCGGCCCGGTGGCGCCATCGGCAGCCGCCAGCTCCTCGGCCTTCTGCCTGAGCGCTTCCAAACGCGCGGCCTGGTCGCTTTGGGCGTTCGACAGCTTGGAGCTCGCCTCGGACAGCACGGTTTCGGCTTCCGCGCGCTTCGCTTCCAGCTCTTCGAGCTTCTTCTCCTGCTCGTCTTTCTGGAAGTTCAGGTCGTCGATGAGCTTCTCGTACTTCGCCGAGCGCTCTTTTTGCGCGTCCACCTCGTCGGCGTGGAACTGCATGATCGAATCGAGATAGGTGAGATTGCGTATGAGGTCGCTGAAGCTTCGCGCCTCCAGCACCATGGTCACGAGCGATTGCGACGCTCCCCCGTTGGTGTACTCGTGCACCGCCGTCTTCCCGAGAGCCGCGCGGCCTTCGATGACCGCCTGCTGGGCATCCATGGCCTGGGCCGATATCTCGTCGACGCGCGCTTGCAGCTCCTCGACGTCCTGCTTGAGGGCGTCGTAGTCGCCCGCGATGCTTTCCATATGCGCCTCGGCGTCGTCGAGCGTGGCCTGCGCATCGTCGACGGCCCTCTGCGCCTCTTCCGCTTCGTCTGCCCAGGCGCGCGAGAAGACCCCGCCGCCGAAAACGGTTCCGCCCGAACACAGAGCAAGCGCCAGAACTCCCGCGAGCATCGCGTTCGGTATGCTCCAGCGTGCGGATCTCATGCTACGCCTCCTTCGAACAGCAGGCGATCGTGCGCCGCCCCCAACGCGGACGCAAGATCGACGATCAGGTGCTCGTTGTCGGTGAAGTATTCGTCATCGTAATCGGCGTCGGACATGATGGCGATTACGTAAACATCAGTATCGGTGACCACGAGGCCAGCATCGTTGAGCGCGCCCATGTCGTACCAGGGCGTATCGATCTCGTAGCCGGGCTTCGACAAAACACGACGGCCCTCGCCCAGTGCCGTGCGCAGAAACGACAGTTCAGTCTGCTGCAGCACGTCGGCGAGCCACGGCGCGTTGCCCTGGCCCTCGGCCACGTATGCGCCGACGTTCAGCCACATCTTCGCCAAGTCGCGCGGCGTGTAATAGGGATACCATTCGCCCTGCCAAGCGGCGGCGTCCACGTCGGCCGCAGCGCACCAAGCCTGGAAATCGTTCTGATCGAAGCGTTCGCGCAACAGCCCGTAACCGGTGTTGTCGGAATGCACGATGGTGTTGGCCATGACGGTTTGCAGGTCGTAGCGATCTATGTCGTCCGACGACATGATTCCGGTACCGTCGAGGATGACGTCTTCGACCACCTCTTCATCAAGAGAGGCTCGGCCGCCGTCCACCATATCCTGCGACGCGAAAGCCACGAACGGCGCCTTGACCGTGCTGGCAGAGAAGAACCATTGATCGGCGTTGTACCCCACACCCTCGTGCGTGGTCAGGTCGTACATGACAAAGCCCACCTCGTAACCCGCATCGTGGTATGCGGCGATGGCGCCTTCCACATCGGAGATCTCGTCGGAGGACAGGGTGCGCGCGATGCCGGTCACCGAATTGAACAGGTTCACGTCTTCAGTGCCCGATGCGGCGTCGAGCGCTGTGCGCGCATCTTCGGCGACGGCGCGCGGGTCGACGACATCCCCGGATTGCGCTTGCGAGGCCGCAGCCTGTCCCGTCTGCGCAGTCGCTTCGGGGAGCGCGGCAACCACCTCGTCGGCCACGGCAATGGGATCCTCGGGTCGGGCGGCGCTCGCAGCCATCGCGCACGCGCCGATGGCCAACACCGCCACGGCACCCACGATCACGCCCGCGACGAGGGCCGGTCGATGCTTCAACCGATGTTTGATCGTTTTGAGAACCTTTGCCACAACAGCCTTTCCGGCGACTCCGCCCCATCGCTTCGAGCTTTCCGGGTCTTTCCGTCTGTGCAGTATTCCCTAACGAACAGGAGTATACAAGTACGCAACGGCCAAACAACATAGGAGCGCCACGGGGTCGTGCTAGTCGGAAGAGGCGCGCGAAAGGGCTATTCGCCTAAACGCATGTCAAGCTGCTTGCGGCGGCTTTGCGCCGTCTTGAAGCCCGTCCAGAAGAGAAACATGAGCATCAGGAACATCGCGACCGCGACAAACACGCCTTGGAAAGCTGCAGCCCACCACATGATCCCATCCGCTCCCAGTATCTGAAACTCAGCCAATACGCGGATAGCCGGAGTAAATATGCCGACGATCACGCTAACGAAACACGACCTGAATGCGTAGTAACCTATGGGGAATATTTCAGCCTCGGCAAAACGACCGTTGTCAGTAAACCCTTTGCGGCATTGCAAGACGATGCAGACGATGGCCGTCAACAGGACCCAGCCGTACAGAAACAGGTCGCTCGAAGCGATTACGACCTGTCCCGTGCCGGTGGCCATCACATCTCGCATATACGTCGCCTGCTTGAGCGCGCTACCGTAGTACATATACAGTACAAGCCCGATCGAAAGCATGATGAACCCGACCTTGTAGATGCGATTCGTCTCGGCCTCGACGCGCTCGTCCTTCGGGCCGCGGTACGCCTCCCAATGTTGAATCAGCTTCATGATCACTCGCTTTCTTCCCAAAAAAGGTCGTCGAGGGTGCATCCCAGCGTTTTGCAGATGGCGATGCACAGCTTGAGCGTGGGATTGTAGCCGCCGGCTTCGATGAGGCCGATGGTCTGGCGGGTGGCACCAACCGCCGCGGCCAGGTCGGCCTGAGACAGATCGGCGGCCACGCGAGCGGCCTTCATGCGCAGATTCTTCCCCGTTTCGGCGGGGGCGGTCGACGACGCGCCCGTAACCGGCGCAACGCCGGCCCTACGTCCGATGCTGCCGGAGGCCGCCCACGATACAGCGCTCATCTTGATCGTTTCCCTTTCGCGAATCCACTCGTTCTTTTCCATAACTATACGATCTATCTAACATAATGTCAAATATATATTGCATTTCGCGAAAGAGTTGCAGCAAGGAGATCCACCGGGAACCCAATCATGGCCGTTCGACCCACGGATGAAACCTCTATGCTGCAAAATCGAGTTTTTGGCAGTCGACCCCCCTTGCAACGATGGTTTCGTCACCGCGAGAAAAACGTGATCTGGGGTTTTGTCCGAACCTTTTTCGATGGAGAGCGCCCAGCGTGCCAAAACCTCGATTCTGCAGCATATAGATGAGCGAAATCGTGCCAGCGGGGCCAGCAGGCGAACAGGGCGCAGCCATCCTTCTCCGAAGCACGCTCGACACAGGTTCGATCGGAAGCCTCGAACGCGCCAAACGAGGGCGCGGACGCCGGTTGCATGCTCGTGGTAGTATGGGGACGCGGTTCTGCCCAGACCGTGCGCACCGCCTTCCCTTCCGGTACGAAAGGATCGAACCGATGGACTTCTCCCCTTGTGCGACCAGCGCGAACGTACGGATCGCGGCGCGCGGCGACGCGGAAGCCATGCGCGCGGTGTACACGCCGTACGTCGAGACGCCCGTCACCTTCGACACCGTCGCGCCCTCGCGCGCCGAATTCACCGCGCGCATGGCCGACGCGATGGTCGACTATCCGTGCCTCGTCCTCGAGCAGGACGGGCGCGTCGTCGGGTTCGCGTACGCACACGCCCAAGCCAGCCGGGCGGCCTATCGGTGGAATGCGGAGCTCTCGGTGTACCTCGAACAAGGCGCGACCGGGGGCGGCCGGGGGCGCACGCTGTACGACGCGCTGCTGAAACTGCTGCGCGCGCAGGGCGTGAAAAGCGCGTACGGCCTGGTAACCGTGCCGAACGAGGCAAGCGAGCGTCTGCACGCCGGCTGCGGGTTCCAGCGTTGCTGGGTGCAATCGTACGCCGGCTGGAAGGCGGGTTCGTGGCACGACGTGACCTGGTACGTGAAAGAGCTCGCCCCCTTCGACGACGACCCGGCGGATCCCGTTCCGTTCGGCGAACTGGCTCGTACGCGCCCCGACTTCGTGCAGCAGGTGCTTGACGAAGCGAACGCCGCGCTGGAAGCCAACGCCCCGACCGACTGTGCGTAAGGACGAAGCCATGCAGCCTCAACGTCTGTTCGAGATCGTCTACCTGCTGATGGATCGCGGCACCGCCACCACGGGCGAGCTGGCGCGCAAGCTGGAGGTGTTCGAGCGTACCGTGCGCCGCGACGTCGACGCGCTGTCGGCCGCGGGCGTGCCGGTGTACATGACGCGCGGCAAAGGCGGCGGCGTGCACCTCATGGACGGCTACGTGCTGGACCGCTCGGTGCTGAGCGAGCGGGAACAGGACGACATCATGGCCGCGCTCTCCGCGCTCAACCGCACCGGGGCCAGCGACGATGCGAGCGACGAGACGGCCGTGCGCCTCGGCCGCCTGTTCCAGCGCGAGAACGTGAACTGGCTGGACATGGACTTCTCGTTCTGGGGCGCGCCGCCGAACTACCGCGCCGCGTTCGACACCATCCGCGACGCCGCCATCGGGCGGCACCCGCTGTCGTTCGTCTACTTCGACGCCGAGGGCAACCGCACCGAGCGCACCGTGGAGCCCGCCCAGCTCATGTTCAAGGAATCGTCGTGGTACCTGCGCGCATGGTGCCGCGAGCGGGATGCATGGCGCATGTTCAAGCTGTTCCGCATCGACTGGGAAACGCTGGATGTGCTGCCGGAAACGTTCGAAGCGCGCGAGCTGCCTGCACTTGATGAAGGCGGGCACATGAAAGGCGACGACGTGCTGGTGATGCGCTTCGCCGCGCAGGCCGAGTCGCGCGTCCGCGAGGAGTTCGCGCCCGAGACGATAGCGCGCGAGGCCGACGGCAGCTGGCTCGTGACCCTTACCTGCGACATCACCGAACGCACGCGCTACTATCTGCTGTCGTTCGGCCCTCTGCTGGAAGTGCTCGAGCCGCCCGACGTCCGCGCCTGGCTGCTCAAGCACGCCGAAGCCGTGGCGCGCACTTACGCTTCCGACGGCCAGTCGGCCAGCAGCGCCCCCAAGTAGGCCGCCGCCGCGCGGTAGAAGGGATGGCGCGCCTCGGCGGCCAGGCGCTCGGCGAAGGCTGGCATCCAGGCTTGGGCGTGCCCGGAGAGGAACCGCCCGTAGGCGGCGGCCGGGCCGCCGCCGGGGAGGTCGGCGTCGGCCGGGGCGCCCTCGGAAGCCGGGGCGCCGGCCGCGCGCAGGGCCAGGTGCTCGAGGAGCTCGCATTCCGTGGCGACGTGGTCGAGGGGCTCGTTGGTGCCCTCGGGGCGGCCGAGGCCGCAGGACCTCATGAAGCGCTCGACCTCCATGGAGCGGGGGTTCACGAACAGAAGCGGCTGCACCCCGTCGGCCTCGGCGGCCCACACGCCCTCGTAGGGCGAGCAGGCTGGCCCGGGCGCCCCGACGAACAGGCGCGTGGCCTCGGGTCGCAGGGCGTGCAGGAGCGCGTCGGCGCCCGCAGCGGCCTCGCAGCCGCCCTCGCCCGCCGCCGCGGGGACCTCCGCGGACAGGCCCAGCGCGGCCAGGATCTCCCCCGCCGCCTCGTTCCACTCGCCGCCCGCCGCGGCCCCGGCCAGCTCCGCGCCCGGATAGCGCAGGCTCAGCGCCGCGAGCTCCCAGGCGGCGGCACGGGTCTGCCAGAGCTCGTCAACAGTCATCGTCATTCGCCTTTCACAGGTTCCAGTTTCAGCTCGCGGACGATGAAGCCATCCGCGGTTTCTTCCAGCACGTTGATCGATCGACACAATACGACGGGCAGCGCTTGCACGATAGAGATGTGACGCGGATGGAAAGCCAGGCTAAGGCCTTCGTCCTCAAGCGAGAACGCGCCGATGCCGCACGCCTCCAGTGCGCGGCGCGCTAGGGAAACGTCGCCGTCGAACACTTTCACCGTTTTCAGGAAGAAATCGTGCGGATCGCGCTCGTACACGCCCGCGTCGACGGAGCAAGCGCCGTTTTGAACGCAGATCTGATCGCGATGCTTGTTCTCCAGCGAGCAGTAATGCACGCCAAGGGACATCCCCTCGTCAAGCGCGTACTCCAACAGCTCCAAGCACAAGGATTCGCTGCCCGCCAGCGGCAGACCGCCTGCGTAGCCGTAGTCGTACAGCACGGGAAACGGCGGGTTCTTCACCGAAAAGCCGCGGCGCTCGAACTCGTCCCAAGCTCCCATGGGGTAGCAGAACTCAAGAAGGTTGATGCCGAACGCGCCGACTTGATCAAGACGATCCAGCAGACGACGCATCGCCTTGCCCGTGCCCGGTATCACGGGCATCTCCACCATCACCTGCGGGATGAAGCGCTTCGCACGGGCAAGCACGTCGACGGCGTCATCGATGATCTCATCGGCGCGATCGACGTCGAGAACGTCCAGCTTGATGCTCATGCGCAGCTCGTCGAGCCCGGCGTCGCGCAAGCGATCGAGCAGCGGTTCGCCAAGGAAATCGCCGGCGGTATACAACCTGATATGGGCACGCGGAAAGCGCTGGCGAACGTAAGCGCAGAACGCCACGGACTCGTCGGCATGGAGCAAGGGTTCGCCCCCCGTCAACCCTACATGGGTGACCTCGCCGCCGCACGCATCGGCGAACGCATCGACCTCGTCGCGCCACGCATCGTTCACGCGCAGGCGATCGGCGTAGTCGGCCTGGTTGGCGTTGAAGCAGAAATAGCAAGATCGATTGCATGCAAGCGACAGGAAGAACGTCTTGCTCCCTCGCCCTCCCGTGCAGGCCACGCACGCCGACGACAGGTTGCCGCAGACGATGCCGGCATCGCCGTTGCGGAACTGCGCGCCCTTCTCCCGCAGCCGATCCTTCGCCGCACGGACCACATCCGCATCCGCATCACGCGACGCGATGCGGATACCCCAATCGGCAAGCCGAGCCAGATAATCGGCTTCGATGGCGGCATATTCGTCAAGCCACGCGCGCAGCGTGGGCCTCGCCTCAAGCAGATCGGCTCTCATCGTCAAAACCTCCGTTGCCATGCGCGGCGACCTTTGCAACGCCGCGCCGTTTCAGCAGATTGTATAGCGAACCCGCATGCACGGCCATATGCACGAGAAGAAGCGCAAGCAACGCCTTCGCCGCCGCGGCATGCAGAGGCGACCACGTATAATATCCCTCGGCATACAGGCCGAACGTCTGCAGCACCGTGCCCGACATGCCCAATCCCGACACGAAGACGGTCGAGAGCGTCACGAGCAACGCGGCATCGAGCGCCAAGCGCCCGCAGTTCCGCAAACGCGCCTCGCGGACGCATCGCGGAAGGGCGCGCGCAACCCGATCGACATGCTGCGCGCAATGGACGAAAACGGGCGCCAGCAAGGCCAAACCAAACCATTCGTGCGCAGGCACGCCCGTCAACGAGGGAAGCGCTGCAAGCGCATAAGTCAGAAACGCCGAGAAATCAACAACGAGCATCCGCTTCACCAGGTCACTTCCCCTCTTAAAGCTTTCGCACGATCAGAACAAGCAGCCCGACGAGCACGACCGGCGCCAAGATCCAGAGGTTCAAGCTGGCATCGGACGCGCGGCGATAGCGCGTCGCCAGCGTATCCCACGCATGACACTCGACGCTGGCGCAGCCCGCCTCGGGACAGGCCATCTCGTGCACGCCATCCGGCTCGGGCACATCGCCGAAACCATGGCACGACCCCGACGCGCACCCGACGACCGGGCAAGGCGAGTGGGGCTCGATAGGCCGGGGAAGCCCCACCGCCGGACTCGCAGCCGCAACAGCCCCGAACACGACGACCCCCGCGAAAAAGAACGTCGCCAAGGTGATGATCGCTTTCCTCAGCATCTCGTTCGCCACCCCTCCATGTCGCACGGCGGGGCGCCCGATGGTTCAGGCGCCCCGCCGAAAAACGGATCGTATCTAGTGCGAACGCTCAGTCGGCTTCAACGGGAGGAACTTGAGGCCCAGCAGCAACATGAGCGCGCCCAGCCCGAAAACGCCCAGCACGACGCCGAATTCGAGCATCGACGGAAAGTACACCATCGATCCGCCTGCGCTCTGCAGAGCCGCACCCGCATCCGTAAGAGCCGGACCGGACACGACGGCGGGCATATCGAGGTTCGGGATCTGGAAGCCGCCCACCAGCAGCTGCACGCGCTTGCAAAAGATGCCCACGATGGCCAGCACCGCTGCGATCACGATAAGCGGGTTCGTGCGCAGCTTCGGCACGAAGGCGATGACCGCCGTGGCGGCGCACCCGACGACCTCGATCCAGAAGAAAGGAGCGAGCGGACCCGTGGTCAGCATGGCGACGACCTCCGCCCCCGATCCGGCCGGGAAGCCCTCGGTCAGCAAGTCGCAACCGAAGAAGTATAAATCCACCATCACGAACACCCCGAGGAGCTTGAGCATCTTGACGACGTGCTCCTGCGCGAGCTCCAGGTAACCAGCCTTGCGCAGCGCGATGACCACGACGAGCACGAGCGCCACGCCGCACACCAGAGCCGACGACACGAACCAGGGGCCCAGAAGCGCAGTATGCCACATCTCGCGACCCTGCTGCAAACCGAAGATCCAAGCGGTGACCGAGTGAACGAGCACGGCGCACACCAGAGCGATGGCGGACACCACGCGCAAGGCAGCGGCAGAGCCCTTGCCGCCCTCGAAGCGCAGCATAGCCCACAAATACACGATGGACAGGATCAGGTACGTGCCCAGCACGATGATGTCCCACATCAAAGGCGAGCCGAGATTGGAGTACACGAACAGCTCCCAAAGGCGCAGCGGCTGGCCGAGGTCGATCACGACGAAGCCGATCGCCAGCACCGTGCAGCAGATGGAGGTCCACACGGCGATCTTCGACACGCCGCCGAAACCCTCCATGCCGAACACGCGCGGAGCGCTCGAGATGATAAGGCCGCCGGCGGACAGACCGACGAGGAACATGAACATCGTGATGTAAAGCCCCCACGAGTCCAGATTGCGCATGTTGGTGTTCACCATGCCGCTGGTCAGCTGAAATGCCCACAAAGCCAAACCGCCGACGGTGAGGATAGCCGCCACCACGATGGCGACAGTAACCCCTTTGCCGCCGAATCCGGCAGCGGAAACCTTGGCGGACTTCTCCGCCGATACGTTCTCAGACATGATCAATCCCCTTACACGAGGTAGTACACGGACGGCTTCGTGCCTTCGCTGGCCAGCAGCTGCTCGCAGGAGCGCTCTTTGACAAGCTTCGACACCTCCGAATCCGGATCGTCGAAGTCACCGAAGTGACGGGCGCGGGCCGGGCACAACTCCATGCATGCCGGCACCTCCTCACGGGCAAGGCGCTGGTAGCAGAAGGTGCATTTCTCGACCACATGCTTCTGGTGCTTCGGGACGTCTGCATCGCCGACAGCATGGTCGACGGGGTACTTCGGCTCCTCCCAGTTGAACGAGCGCACGCCCGTGTACGGGCAAGCCGCCATGCACATACGGCAGCCGATGCACTTGTCGTAGTCCTGGCGCACGACGCCCGTCTCGGGATCTTTGTAGGTTGCCCCCACAGGGCACACCTTCGTGCAAGCCGGGTTCTCGCAATGCTGGCAGCCTACGGTGATGTAGCGCATCGACACGTCAGGGAAGACGCCGGCCGGCGTGTCGATCTCGTCGCCGCCCTCCGTGAGGACCCGGGTCCACCAATTAGTCTCGGGAAGGTTGTTCGTTATCTTGCAGTTCACGGAGCAGGCGTTGCACCCCACGCATCGCTTCGTGTCGATGACCATGCCGTAGCGGGCCATTACCTCACACCCCCTTCGTACTTCTCGACTTCGCAGAGGAAGTCGTAGAAGGCGCTGTTCGAGCAGAAATCGTTCATGTACACATTCGTCAGATCCTGCGTATGCCCCTCGACGAACTGGCTAGCCTGGAAACCGTGCGGAATGGAGACGACTCCCGGCTTGATGCCCTCGGTCACACGCGCCTTGAGCACGGCATAGCCGTGATCGTTGTAGACGCGCACGTAGTCGCCCTGCTGGATTCCGCGCTCAGCGGCATCGGTCGCGTTGACCTTCAGCAACGGCTCGGGTTCGAGCTCGCGCATGACCGGCGTGTACGCCAGCTGCGAATGCACGTGATACTTGCTGTGCTCGCTGCATCCGAACAGCGGATACTTGTCGCGCAGCGGATTCTCCTCGTATGCCTCGTTCGCGTGCTCGTAGTAAGGCAGACGCTCGCAATCGGCGATCTTCTGCCCGAAGTTGTTGCGCGGCGTGGGCTTCTCGAGGTAGTACTTCAAACGCTGCGCCTCGGCGCTGCCGAACTTCGGCACCATACGCGACTCGGTGTAAGAAGCATCGCGAACCAGCTTGCCCGTCTTGAGCTCGTCGAACGTGCAGCCCTGCTTGACGTTGGCCTCGGTATCGATGACTTCCTTCAAGAAATCATCGTCCGATTTCGGGTAGATGTCCATGCCCATCTTCGCGGTCACCAGACGCATGATCTCCAGATCGGTCTTGCATTCGTACAGAGGGTCGAGCACTTTCTGGGTGAACGTGGGATACGGCACCGAGCACACCGGGTCGAAATCCTGCACCTCGAACGAATGGGGCACCGGCAAAAGGATGTCGGCCCACTGCGCAGTGTCGGTCATGTTGACGTCTGCGCACACCACGAAGTCGATCTTCTTGACCGCGTCGATGAGGTCTTGACGGCCCGACTCGCAGGACAGCATGTTGCCGTTGCAGCACCACAGAACGCGGATCTCGAGATCCTGCCCCGCCCACTTTTTCTCCTCCATGACCTTCGGGAGGTACATGCCGCAGAAGCTGGCACCGGGAGCTCCCAACATGTAGGCTTTCACGTTGTAGCCCACCATGCCCGTCGATGGGCTGCCGCAGATGGAAGCGCCCGGCTTGCCGGCGTTGCCGGTCAGAGCTGCGAGGAACGCGAGGTTCTTGAAGTTGTGATGGGAGTTCGCATGGTGTCCGAGTCCCTGGAACGTCATGACGTACACGGGGCCTTCGGTGGCATACACGCGGGCCAGTTCCTCGATCTGCTCCTTCGGGAGGTCGCAAATGTCCGCAGCCCTCTCGACGGTGTATTCGGAAATGCTCTCCTTGACAACTTGGTAGACCGGTTTCACGGCGAAACCCTGCACCTCGAACGATCCTTCGATGGCGGGCTTCTGCGCGGCATCGGCGGTCGCAGGTGCGCCGGCAGCCTCGTCCCACACCGCAACCGGATCGATCACGGTGGGCTTGCCCGTGCGAGGATCCACCGGACCCTCGGTGGCAGGCGTGCCCAGATCGCTCATGTGAAGGTACGTGCCGTCCTCCTTCACCAAGAACGGAGACACCGTGCTGCTTCGCATGAACTCTTCGTCCATCAAGCCGTTCTCGATAATATGATTGGCCATGGCCAGCATGAGCGCGCCGTCGGTGCCCGGCCGGACGGGAACGTAGACGTCGGAGTGCATGGCCGACGCGGTGAACTGCGGGTCGATGGTGATGAGCTTTGCGCCCTTCTCGCGCGCATCGCACACGAACTGCCACGCATGCACGTACGCCTCTGCCGGATTGCCGCCCCACGAGATAATGGTTTTGGCGTTGGCGGCATCCACGAAGTCGTTGCCCGAAATCCCCAGCAGCGTCGACTGCTCATGCTGCTGCGCCGTATCGGCACCGGCTCCCAGTACCGAGCCCCCGACGGCCGTGATGAAGCGACCGTAGGCAACGGACATGTAGCCTGCCATCGCACCGTTCAGAACGCCGTACGAACCATACGAGGACCAAACGGCAACCGACGTGCCACCGTAATCTTTGATAGCCGCGCCCATCTTCTCCGCGATGGTGCTAACAGCCTCGTCCCAGCTGATGCGCTCCCACTCGCCCGCTCCGCGCTCCCCGACGCGCTTCATGGGGTACTTGAGCCGGTCGGTATCGTACACGCGCTGCGGCTGGCTGAACCCCTTCACGCAGAAGCGCTTGCGGACGGCATCCTCGCCGGGCATATCCATGGGACGGGCTTTGACCACCTTGCCCTCGCGCACCGTCACCTCCAAGGGGCAGCGGCTACCGCAGTTGCCGCGGCATGCGCTCCTGAACGTCTGCTCGCCATCAGCGGATGAACTTCCCTCCGCATTCGCCGGCATCGGCGCCAGCGCAGCGCCCGTGCCTGCGACAGCCGCGACGGCCGTGACGGCACCCGTCGTCTTCAGGAAGCCTCTACGCGTGAGTCCGCCGAGCGGGCTCTTCGTTTCAGACATGTCTCCTCCTCCATTCATGTTGCAGAATGCCCGGGGATCATCGTAAGAAGGTGAGTGTTCCGCGTACGGGTATCCCCCTCCGGCTGCATGGGTGCGCGTGCGCTCCGATACAGGTTCCGATATTCCCCCCTCATATCAGAATCGGCCGATTCCTTCTTGTCATAGTCTGCCATACGTCACTATGATTATCAATAACAATGTATGGCAGGCTATGACAGGAAGTTATACTATTTTGAGGATATAGAGGTTGAACTGGGAGTATAAAGGGTTATCATGGAGGTTATGGTATGAGAGCTTATAGCCGTCCCGCCGTCGCCTGCCGCACTTCGTCGGCTATCGTCCGCGCGCTCGACTTCGACAAGCCCGCCTTGACGCCCACGGAAACAAGGTCGTCCAGCCCGATTCCCTTGCCCTTTCCGTTCACCGTCGTGGCATGCTCGCCGTTCATGCCTGCGTTGCGCGTGAGATCGTACGCAGGCGACAGCGTCCAGACCGCCCGATCCTCGTCGTAAAGGTACGAGAAGTTCTTCGCATGATCGTCCCTGTTTCCCGCCAGCACGTTGAAGCACATGAGCCGGTACAGACGCACGACTTCCTCGAAGCTGTCCGTCAACTTGAGCGTGAGGCGCATGAGAGTCTCGTAGTCCAAGTTGGGGATTCGATGCGACGTCTCCAAAAGCGCGCCGGCGGAAACCATGTGCACCTTGCGCGCAACACCCGATGCATCGGGGACCCGATCGAAGCGGCGTACGCCGAAATAACCCGAGCAGCGCTTCGAGGGAAACAGGCGAACTTCGGGCATATCGATTCCGCACGCTTTGGCCGCGAGAGCATATCGGTATTCGCTTTCGCCGATGTCGCGATCATCCTGGGAAGAGGCGAACTTCACAATCCAATCGTCGCCATCGATGCTGGTCAGCACTTTCGGTCGCGCCCCACCCAACGAGCCGCCCATCGCGAACAATGTGTCAAGATCCTGGGAGCCGTCAGCAGCGAGCACGCTCGCGCATTCTCGAGCCAGCTCATCGAAGTCCGTCGAAGTCGCAGGACTCGTCAACGGTATCTCCGGAACATATTCGAGTGCGCCCATGCCGTTGAACCCCACGATGGCAAGCCGGGCGATGGGACTCACGGCGAACGGATCGATGCCGTGAGATCGAAGCAACCGATCGACCAGCAAACGCCCCCATCCGTCGGGCAAGCTGTCGTCAAACACGCCGAACACGCCGTCGAGCGGATGTCGCCGCGCAACGAAAACGCGCTTTTCCAGCGGAAGGCTGAGCGGGCTGATGCTGAAACCCTCCCTTATCCAGCCATCGTCGTATTCGAACGCGAGGACGCCGTCGGCGGTCAGGGCGAGCGTCCCTACCATACGTCCGGCATACCGAACTCGGACGGAACGAATATCGAGATCGACATCGCACAGCGAGCTATCGTTCATCGAGAACCTCCTGGATCGAGGAGTAGCCCTTCTTGGAGAACAGCTCGGAGAAATCGGACTCGCACCCCAAAGCTATCGACAGCTTGATGAGCGATTGCAGCGATATCTGATGGTCATGCTCGAAGCGTTTCAACGACCCAAGGCTCACGCCGGCCTTGCTACTCAGCTGCGCCTGGGTGAGCTTCTGCTCTTTGCGGCGCATGCGGACACGCTGAGCGAGCGCCGCAGCGATATCGTCCGGGGTTTCTTGGTCAAGCAAGGTAATCATAGCTCGTATATTAGCTTAAATCTATCAATTTTGCAATTTTAGCTCGTATAGTAGCTATTGTTGATTATCGCCTACCACGTCTATTCCGATTGCCGGGACGCCTCTTGCCCATTCGGCGCGAAACCCTCGCTGAAGGCGCTGGGGATGACCAGCGTGCCGCCCGACTGCTCGACGCTTTCGTAGGCCAGATGCATCGTGCGCAGCTTCATGGCGCCCTGATCGCCGGCGTACACTTCGGAGGCGTCCTTCAGCATCTCGGAGATGTCCTTCTCGGCCTCGGCCAGCACCATGCGGGCGTTCTTCTTGCGCTCGGCCACGGCCTCCATGGCCATGGCCTCCTGCAGCTCCTTCGGAACGACGATGTCGCGCACCTCCACGTCGATGATGTCGATGCCCCAGGGGCTGAGCTTCTCCTCGATGGCGTCTTTCAGCTCGGCGTCCAGCTGATCGCGTCGCATGGCCACCTCGGCCACGGTGGCGCGCCCGATGGCCTTGCGCATGGCCGTCTGGGCCACCCAGGCCACGGCGGCCGAGTAGTCCTCCACCTCCACGCACGCCTTCTTGGCGCTGAACACCATCCAGAACAGCACGGCGTCCACGTTGATGGGCACGAGGTCGCTCGTGAGCGTCTCCTCGGCGCCGAAGTACGTGGTGGCCACGCGCTGGTCGATGCGCAACGTGTAGAACTCGACGATGGGCCAGGTGAATACGATGCCGGGGCCCGCCACGCGGTTGAACTTGCCGAAGCGCAGCACCACCGCCTTCTCCCACTCCAGCACGATGTGCACCGACGAGGACGCCAGCCACCCGACGATGGCCGCGCTCACGAGGGCGACGAGGCCGATCTCCCCGAACGCCGCCTGCGCTGCCGCCAGCACGATGCCGAACGCCAGCACGAACACTACCGCGGCGAACACGACGGCCCCGTTGCGCGAGGCCCGGCTGCGGTTGGTCGCCGAACGGATATTGTCGGGGGCGCTGCGGCCGTCGGAATACGCGGGCAGAGCGCCCGTAGGGAACCCGGACGGCCCGACGCCCGCTTCCACGCCTGCTCGCTTGTCGCGTTTCATCGTTCGATCTCCCTTCGCGTTCGGGCGCGGCCTTTAGCCTGCGTCCCGCTTGGTTTTCGCTTCGTTCAAGCTGAGCGCGAACTGCTGCTCGATGTCCTCCAGCGACATGCCCAGCTCGAAGCAGCGCTTGAGGTACTCGCTCGTGACGATCTCGGCCGTGGACGAGATGCTGACGCCCGGCTTGTCGGACACATCGAGGACAAACGCGCCCTGGCGACGTTTGGACTGGATGTAGCCGTCCTGCTCGAGGCTCATGTACACCTTGCTCACCGTGTTGTAGTTCACCTCGACGTCCGCGGCGAGGCCGCGCACGGTGGGCAGCTGGTCGCCCGGCTTGTAGTACCCCGAGGTGATGAGGTAGATGAATCGGTTCTTCAGCTGCAGCCAGATGGGGATGCTGCTCTTCTCGTTTATCTCGAATAGGGCCACGTGTCCGTTCTTTCTATTCCAATCGAAGTTCGAGCCCGGTCGGCTCGCCTTCGGACGTTTGCTCCGCCGCCGCGCCTTCCAGCGCGAGCTCGCGATGCGATCCCGCCTCGGCCAGGGCGGTGCGCATGCTGAACCCGCCCACCAGCACGAGCACGGCCGCCACGGCCAGCCCCGTTCGGCACGCCTCGGAGAAGGAGCCGCGCGCCGACAGCACGCCTTCCACCGCCAGCGGCACGACGAGCCCGCACAGCGCGAAGCCCACCCACCACCACAAAGCCAAGTCGCCCTCCGCAAGACGCTGGGCGGACGCGACCGCCCCCGGATGGTCGTCGGCGAGCGCGAACGCGACGAACAGCGCCGCGGCCACGGCTTCCAGCACGACGATCAGGGCGTCGACGCGCGCGAGCGTGCGGAAAAGCCATGCCGTGGCCGCATCCGCCGGCGCGAAATACGCCGCCAGCAGAAGCGTCGCGATCCCGCAGGAAAGCGACGACAGCAGGAACAGCACGGGCACGAGCGGAGAGCTCCACAAGGCCACCGCGCCCGTGTTCTGCAACAGCAAACCGGTGTACAGCATGACCACGACGGCCACGACCGCAGCCGCAGCCTCGACGGCTCGGACCGCCCCACGCGGCACGCCGGGCAGATAGGCGAACCGCACGGCCACCAGCAGCGCCGCGCACGCCGCCAGCCCCGCGAGCGCGTAGGTGCCCACCGTGAGAAACGAGAGCGAGGGCCGCAGCAAGAGCGAGGCGACGCGATCGATGCGCCCGAGGTCGAACAGCAAGAACAGCATGCCGAGCGCGAGCGCCGCGAACCCGGCGAGCATGCCGACAGCCACCGTGCGCTCAAGCGGCGTCGCCTCCCCGATGCCGATGCGCGATGCATGCCCGAACGGAGCCTTCACCCACGCGAGGTCGAGGATCGACGCAACCGCGATGGCGCCCGCGCCCGCACCGCCGAGGAACAGATAGCCCACCGCCAAAACGCTGAACATCGTCCCCCTCCTTCGCCTTCCGCGCGCCCGAGCGCTTTTGCGCTGGGGTCAGTATCGCACAAAACGGAAGCGTTTGATATGACAACGTGTCATACGCGGGGCGGGTCGCGCCAGTCGGCGGCCGCCCTTCCCCGCTGCGTGCCGGACGCATGGCGAAGCCCTGACAGGTTCCGCACAAAAAGCGGCCGCGCGCCGGGATTACGGACCTCCCGGCCATACTTGGCGAATCGACGGAATCATTCCCGCAAGAAAGGCGACGGCTCATGGCGAAATGGATGGACCTGCGCCACACCTACAACCTCAAAGGCAAGCTGCTGCTCTCATGCCTCGGCGTCGTGTGCATCGCGCTGGGCACCACGGTGTGCCGCGTGGGAAACGTGGGCGTCGACCCGTTCACCGCTATGAACCTGGGGTTCAGCGCGCGTGTGGGCATGGACTTCGGCACGTTCCAGCTGCTGGTGAACCTGGCGATCTTGGCGGCGGTGTTCGCGCTGGACAAGTACCAGATAGGCCTGGGCACGCTCATCAACATGGTGGGCGTCGGCTACCTCATCGAGCTGTTCACGTGGCTGCTCGGCTTTCTGCCGAAGTTCGAAGGCCTGGTCAGCGCCGGCGTTCATTTGGTCGTCGGCACGCTGCTGTTCACGCTGGGCGTGTCGCTGTACCTGAAGACGCGCATGGGCGTGGCGCCCATCGACGCCATCGCGCCCATCGCCGCCGAGCGCCTGCCCTTCTCGTACACGGCGTGCCGCATGACGCAGGACATCTCCGTGACCGTCCTGGCGGTGATGGCGGGCGGGCCTATCGGCGTGTTCACCGTGATCGCCGCGTTCTTCACCGGACCGTTGATCACGGCGTGGAATCGGTTCGCCACGCTGCCGCTGTACCGCCGCTTCGGAATTCTGAACCGCGAGGAACTGGCGGAGGAGCGCTCATGAGCGCCGATGTTGCTCCTGCCCTGCGGCGGCTGTTCGTCGGCAGCTACACCAACGGCGCCGATCGCGGCGGGATCCGCACGATCGCGTTCGGCGAAGGCGGCAGCGAGGCGCACGTCGTGCGCGCGGACGGCTGCGGGGCGAACCCAACTTATCTGGCGCAGCGCGGATCGCTGCTGTTCGCCGCTCACGAGCTGGACTCCTGCGGGCGGATGGCCGCCTACGCCATCGAGCCGGACGGCTCGCTGACCTGCCGCGGAGCGTGCACGGCGCCCTACGATGCGGGCACGTGCTTCGTGCTGCCCGATCCGAACGGACGCAACCTCTTCGGGGCGAACTATCTGAGCGGGTCCGTCGCCTGCTGCGCTCTGCTGGACGACGGGCGTTTGGCGGCGGGCTTGCCGTCGCGGCGCCACGAAGGACGCGGCCTGCGGGACGATCGGCAGGAGGCGCCCCACGTGCACTCGCTGAGCTTCGTGCCGGGAACGCGGCTGCTGGTCGCCGTGGACCTGGGGCTCGACGCGCTCGCGATCTACCAGGCGGACGCATGCGGAATGCTCGCGCCGACGGCTGCGGAAACCGTGCATGTGCCGGCGGGGTCGGGGCCGCGCATGGTGGCGTACCACCCGCGTCTGCCGATGGCCGCGCTGGTGAACGAGCTGGCGTGCGACGTGCTGGTGTTCCGGATCGGCGAAGGCGGGCTGCATTGGAGGATCGTCGAGCAGCTGAGCCTGCCGCAGGCGCCGAGCGGTGACGCGCTGGCGGCGCATATCGCGTTCTCGCCCGACGGGCGGCAACTGTACGCGTCGGTGCGCGGAAGCGACCAGCTGGTCGTCTTCCCGGTGGACGACCAGGGACGGGTTGCGGGGCGCTGCGACGTTGCGTCCGGAGGGAAGGGGCCGCGGCACTTCTCGCTGTCGCCCGACGGGCGCTTTCTGGCCGTCGCCAACCTCGCGAGCGACGACGTGCGCCTGCTCGAACGCGATGCCGACGGAATGCTGCGAGCGGTCGCGTGCGTGGACGTGCCACAACCGGCGTGCGTCATCTGGGACGCGTAAGCCGCAAGCGGCGGCCACACAACGGACGACCGAAACGCGCCAAATACTTCGCGCTTTCAACGCACGTGCGATTGCGTCGGCAGAATGTGGCAGAAAATCACGGATTGGGCACGACATAGGCCGACATCGAGATGCGTTACCAGGGATTTCCGCGTTATCAGGCTTCTTCGAAGCCGCGAAGCACCCCGATCTGCGCCTGAACCGTGAATCTCTACCGGATTTCGCCGCCTCGACCGAACGCGAGACGAAGCGGCCGAACAGCCGGTTACCAATACGGTCATTTTTTGTCAAACCTCTGACCAGGTAATATACATTATTTTACCTGGTCAGAGGCTCGCGGCAAGATGGCTGGAATCGGCCGGTTTGGCAACGTCCTAATCGACCAGCGCCCCCAGGTAGGCCGCCGCCGCGCGGTAGAAGGGATGGCGCGCCTCGGCGGCCAGGCGCTCGGCGAAGGCTGGCATCCAGGCTTGGGCGTGCCCGGAGAGGAACCGCCCGTAGGCGGCGGCCGGGCCGCCGCCGGGGAGGTCGGCGTCGGCCGGGGCGCCCTCGGAAGCCGGGGCGCCGGCCGCGCGCAGGGCCAGGTGCTCGAGGAGCTCGCATTCCGTGGCGACGTGGTCGAGGGGCTCGTTGGTGCCCTCGGGGCGGCCGAGGCCGCAGGACCTCATGAAGCGCTCGACCTCCATGGAGCGGGGGTTCACGAACAGAAGCGGCTGCACCCCGTCGGCCTCGGCGGCCCACACGCCCTCGTAGGGCGAGCAGGCGGGCTCGGGCGCCCCGACGAACAGGCGCGTGGCCTCCGGGCGCAGGGCGCGCAGGAGCGCGTCGGCGCCCGCGGCGGCCTCGGCGTCGGCCGCGCGGGCGGCGGGAGGGCCTGCGGGATCGCCCGCCGCCGCGGGGACCTCCGCGGGCAGACCCAGCGCGGCCAGGATCTCCCCCGCCGCCTCGTCCCACTCGCCGCCCGCCGCGGCCCCGGCCAGCTCCGCGCCCGGGTAGCGCAGGCTCAGCGCCGCCAGCTCCCAGGCGGCGGCGCGAATTTGCCAGACGCTCGCGTCCGCAACTTCATTTCCCATGACGTTCCCCTTTCCCGTTCTTGAAGAAACCGACCAGCCAGCGCCAATGCGCCACGACGTGCACGAGCAGCAGCGCGAGCAGCGCCTTCGCCGCGATCGCGTGCAGCGGATCCCAGAAGTAGTAGCCGTCCGCGTACAGCCCCAGCGCCGGCAGCACCGCGCCCGACACCATGATTCCCGACACCGTCACCGTCATGAACGCGGAGACGATGAGAAGGTCGAGCGCAAGGTTCCCCGTCCGCGCCCACGAAGGCCGCGCGAACGCGGACCTAACTGCCTCGACGGCCCAGTCGACATGCATCGCGGCATGCGCGAAGAAGACGACCAGCACGCCGAGGCCCAGCCACTCGTGGACGCCGACGCCCGTGAGAGCCGGGCTCGCCGCGACCAGGTAAACCAGCAAGCACGCCGCATCGACGGCGAGAAGCTTCCTATCCATACGGCATCACCCCACCTTCCGCACGATCAGCACAAGGCCCACGACCAAGGCCACGGGCGCAAGCACCCACAGGTTCAGGCTCGCGTCGGACGCCTGGTAATAGCGCGTGGCCAGCGTGTCCCACGCATGACACTCGGTCGAGGCGCACGACGCCTCCGGGCACGTCATCTCGTGGATGCCGTCGGGCTCGGGCACGTCGTCGAAGCCGTGGCACGACCCCGACGCGCACCCGACGGCCGGGCAGGGGGAATCGGCCTCGATCGGCCGCACCCCCGTCGCAGGCTCGGCCGCGGCACCCGCCGCGAGCACGCACGCGCCCGCAAGCAGGAAGGCGACAAGCGTCACGAGCAGTTTCTTGAACATGGCTTCACCTCGTCAGACAAGGAAGGAGCGCGCGAAGCCGCGCTCCTTCCGAAGCGTCCCTGTCAGCGATCCTGGTCGACCGGCTTGAGCGGCAGGTACTTGAGACCCAGCAGCAGGAGCAAGGCACCCAGGCCGATCACGCCCAGCACGATGCCGAACTCGATCGGCGTCGGCCAGTAGACCATGCCCTGGTAGGCGCCCGTCATGCCCGACGCCCAATCGGTCACCGTGTACTGCGTCATGGAACCGGCGTAGTCCAGGTTCGGGATCTGGAACCCGCCCACCAGCAGCTGCACGCGCTTGCAGAAGATGCCCGCGATGGCCAGCAGGCTGGCGACCACGATGAGCGGGTTCGTGCGCAGCTTCGGCGCGAAGCACACCGCGGCGCACAGCGCGCAGCCGACGACCTCGACCCAGAAGAACGGGGCGAGCGGGCCGGTTGCGAGCATGGCGACGATCTCGGAGCCCGAGCCGCCCGGGAAGCCGGCGGTCAGCAGGTCGCATCCGAAGAAGTACAGGTCGACGACGACGAACGCGCCCAGCATCTTGACGAGCTTGACGACGTTGGCCTGATCGAGCTCGAGGTACCCGGCCTTGCGCAGCGCGATGACCACCACGAGCACCAGCGCCACGCCGCACACCAGCGCCGAGGACACGAACCAGGGCGCAAGCAGGGCGGTGTGCCAGAACTCGTGGGCCTGCTGCAGCCCGAAGATCCAAGCCGTCACCGAGTGCACGAGCACGGCGGTGACCAGCGCGACGACCGAGATCACGCGCAGGGCCTTCTCCGACACCTTGCCCGCCTCGGCGCGCAGCGTCGCCCACAGGTACACGACGGACAGGATGAGGTAGATCGAGATGACCGCGATGTCCCACATGAGCGGGCTGCCCAGGTTCGAGTACGCGAACAGCTCCCACAGGCGAAGCGGTTGGCCGAGGTCGATCACCACGAAGCCCACGGCGAGCACCGTGCAGCAGATGGACGTCCACACGGCGATCTTCGAGATGCCGCCGAACCCTTTCATGCCGAACGCGCGCGGCACCGAGCTGATGATCAGGCCGCCGGCCGAGAGCCCCACCAGGAACATGAACATGGTGATGTAGAGGCCCCACGAGTCGAGATTGCGCATGCCGGTCTGCACGAGGCCGCCGGACAGCTGCACGCCCCAGAGGGCCAGCCCCGCGATCGTGACGACGGCCGCCACGACGATGCCGATGTTGAGCCCCTTGCCCCCGAATCTGGCAGCAGGAGCCTTGGCGGCAGGCGCCGCCTGAGTGTTCTCAGACATTTCATTCTCCCTTTCTGCTTAAACGAGGTAGTAGACGGAGGGGTTCGTGCCGCGCTCGGGCAGAAGCTGCTTATGGGCGCGTTCGCGAAGAAGGCGCGACACCTCTGATTCGGGATCGTTGAAATCGCCGAAGAAGCGCACCCGTCCGGGACATACCTCCACGCAAGCCGGCTGCAAACCCTTCGCCAGCCGATGCCAGCACATCGTACACTTCTCCACCACGTGCTTCTGATGCGTCGCCACGTCGGCATCGCCCATAGCATGGCCGATCGCATGCTTCGGCTCTTCCCAGTTGAACGAGCGGACGCCCGTGTACGGACATGCCGACATGCACATGCGGCAGCCGATGCACTTATCGTAGTCCTGACGAACCGCACCGGTTTCAGGATCTTTGTACGTTGCTCCAACAGGGCACACCTTCACGCACGCAGGATTCTCGCAATGCTGGCACGCAACAGCGATATTCTCCATCGTCAAATTCGGGTATGCTCCCGCCGGAGTGTCGGGATTGTCCCCGCCATCCGTCAAGATGCGGTTCCACCAAACACCGTCAGGCAAGTTGTTCTCCACTTTGCACGCCACCGCACACGAAGCGCAGGCAACGCACCCTTTCATATCTATGACCATACCCAGCCGCTCGGCCATTATCGAGCACCCCCTTCATTCCACACGCGAATCTCGCAAAGCACGTCCATGAAGTTGTTGTTCACCGCGAACACATCGAACTCCGTGGAGCTCAGCTCCGACCAACCGCCCGCCTTATGCTGCGACAGCTGCCATCCCTTGGGATACACCAACATGCCAGGTCGAATAGCTTGCGAATACACCGCCTTGGCAACAGCGAAGCCGCGATCGTTGTAGCACTCGACGTAATCTCCGTCGGAAATGCCGCGCGCCTCAGCATCGGCGGGGTTGATCTTCACGTACGGCTCGGGATCAAGCTCGCGCAACAGCGGCGTGCTGAACCATTGGGAGTGAACGCGGTATCGGGGACGCTCGCTCATGAGAACAAGCGGGTACTTTTTGTACAACTCGTTTTCCGGCCACGCCTCGAGCGGCGGGAACCAGCGAGCCATACGCTCGCGATCGATCTCTTCAGGAGTAGGCGTCTTGGTAGTGGCCGCGCGAGGCATCGGCATCTCGCGATAGAACTCGAAGCGACCCGATGCCGTGCCGAATTTCCCATCCGCATACGCGATATGAGGATCCGTCTCCGCATCTCCGGGAATGAAGCGTATCTGCTTTTTTTCACGCAGGTTGCCCATGTCCATACCCAGGGCCTTGCCCATATCGGTGTCGTACATTTCTTCGAGGATTCCACCGTTGTCAAGCTTGAAATAATCGCCGAGCCCCAGCTTCTGCGCAAGCTCCGTCACGATTTGCGGATCGGGCTTGCTCTCGTAAAGCGGATCGATAGCCTTCTCGCTGTAGTGCAGCGAGGAGCACTGACCCGCATTCGCAACCTCCTCCAGTTCGAACCACTGGGCGATGGGAAGCACCATGTCGGCGTAGCGTGCGGAATCGGTCATGACCGAATCCGCCACCACGACGTATTCCATAGCCGGAATAATGACATCGGTCCACGCATGCGTGTCGGTGTGGGTGTTCAGCGGATTGGCCGAATACATCCACAGCATTTTGATCTGCGCGGGCTTGCCGCCGAACTTGCCGGTTTCCACCACGTTCTTCAGGTCGACGCTGGGAATGGCAAAACCCGTGCTGGGACCGTTAGGGGCAGCATACGCGGGATTGACCCCCATATGGACGCCCCAGAACGCACCGTAAGAAGCTCCCGGCTTGCCCAAATTGCCCAACAGGGCGCAAAGGGTAAGACCCGCCATCGTGGTATGGCCGCCGTTGTTGTACGCCTGGGGACCATAGCCTTCATAGTGGTACACCGGGGTGTCCATGCAGATTTCGGCCAGCTCGTAAATGTCATCGACCGATACTTCGGTAAGCTCCGAAACCTTCTCGGGCGAATGATCGAGGATCTCCTCTTTCAGCAGCGCATACGCCGTGCGACACTTCACACCGTCGAGCTCGTACGATCCTTCGATGTCGGGCGCAGACGTTTCGTCGACAGAAACGAGTTCGCCGTTCGAGAGAACCATGTACGGATCGTCCATGACCTCCTTGCCCGTGGTAGGATTCATCACGCCGGTGGGAACCGGGGCGATGCCGGTGTCGCTTCTGCGCACGAACATGCCCGTATCGCTGCGCACCAAGAACGGTGCGACGGTATGCTGTTGCAAATACGCCACATCCTGCGCGTCCTTTTCCAAAACCACGTTCATGAGAGCGTACTTCAGCAGCGTGTCGCTACCGGGGCGAATGGGAATCCACCTGTCGGCTTTGAGGCGATCTGCGTGTACACCGGATCGATAACCACCAGCTTGGTGCCGCCCTGCATGGCCTCCTTGACCAGGTGCCAGTTCTGAACCTGCGCGTCGGTAATATTGGCGCCCCACACCACTATGGTCTTCGCGTTCTTGGCATCGGTCGGCTCATTGCCTTCCCACATCTGCAGACCCATCAAAGGGCTGATGTACAAGCCGGCAACCGCCTGCATGCCGTAATAACTGCCCATATCGAGGCAAGCGCCGATGCTGCTAGCATTCATAAGAGAGGAAAGTCGGCCGTACGCGCTCGTGATCGCGCACGACTGATTGCCTGAAGCGGTAAGGAACGCCACGGCGCTCTCGCCAAATTCGGTCTGGATAGACTTGATCTTCCCGGCGATCTCGTCAAGTGCTTCGTCCCAACTCACACGTTCCCACTCGCCTGCACCACGTTCGGTTCCCTCCACGCGTCGCATTGGATACTGCAAGCGCGCCGGATCGTAGATTCTATGCACATGCGAAAGTCCTCGCTGGCAAATGCGATCGTAGCATTTCTCGTTGTACGGAGCACGCGAGGTTTTGACCACTTTTCCGTCTCTCACATGCACGTTCAAGTGGCAGAACGCGAAACAGTTGGGACGGCATACTCCGCGGAAGATCCGTTCCTGCTCGCTCTCTTTTTGACCTGATTCGTAATCGGCCGCCAACGCCTGCAGCGTCGGCGTCGCGACGCCCGTCACGGCAGCCGCGCCTGCGACGGCGCCGGTTGCTTTCAGGAAGCTTCTGCGCGTGAGCCCGCCGTGCGAGCTGATTGCTCCTGACATCTTTCCTCCTCAAAGATCGTGTCAGGATATCCCCTTTGCGGATGGCGTCGGGAAAACGGTCCGTCGAGCAGGCGCCCAAGCATGCGGCGCCTTCGAACCCCTCGTCCCCAAGCGCACTCTTATCGGATATCCCCCTGTTGCTCCTGATAAGAATTGGCCAAATCCTTGTGACTGTCACATTATCACAATGCATTGCGACAATCAATCTAATGGACATGCCTACTTCGAGGATAACCAGCGTTGGAAACGTTGGAAGAATCTCTGGTTTATCTAGGGATACAGCACGAATGTTTCACGTGAAACATTCGGATTGCGAAGAAACGGGCGTTGCGACACCTTGCGGATCGACAATGCGAAGAGAGGCAGCGGGACGAATCGGCTGACGCCGTGCAGGGCGCTTCGCGGACGCCCTCCCCCGCTCTCTCTAGGCGCGACAGAGACGCGCCGATCCGCACGCCGAAACCGCACCGGTCGCATACCGCGGGCATCGCGAATCGCCGCGACACAAGTTTCTTCGTCCACAAGCAAAGGCTCGCGCCCAAGAGGGTACAGCGCCCGCCCAGCGCGGGTCGCCTACGCCCGCGTCAGGCTTTTCTGGGCCAGCCGGGCTTGGACCAGGGCCAGGATGTCGTCATCGGCCATGCCGGCGTTGGCGCAGGTGCGGATCAGGTCGTCCGCCAACAGCTCGACGGGGTTGTCGGCGGCGAGGGCGGCGCCCACGGCGTGGCGCTCGGCCACGAACGTGCCCCTCCCCTTGCGCGTGGAGATGTACCCCTCTCGTTCCAAATCCATGTAGGCGCGGTTCACGGTGTTGTAGCTGATATCGAGGTCGACGGCCAGCGAGCGCACCGTGGGAAGCTGGTCGCCCGCTTTGTACTCGCCTGAGCCGATGAGGTACGCGATGCGGTTCTTCACCTGGATCCACACCGGCAGGCCGCTGTTGTAGTCGAGTTCGAATGAGGCGAGCGGATTCATGGAAGCCTATCTCTCAGTAGTTCGGTCGCCGTTCATCATAGCACTATCCGTGAAGCCGTCGCTCATCGCGGTGGGCACGGTGACCACGGTGCCCTTGGATTTCTTCACCGTGTCGTACTGCATGAGCATGGTGCGCAGCTTGAGCGCCGCCTCCGGGTCGCCGTAGACGCGCGCGGCCTCGGCCAGCATCTCGGCCAGCTCGGCTTCCACGCCGGCCACGGTCATGCGCGCGTTCTTCTCGCGGTCGGCCTGCGCTTCCAGGCTCATGACCTCCTGCAGCTCGTCGGGGATCACGATGTCGCGCACCTTCACCGAGATGATGTCCACGCCCCAGCCGGCGGCCTCCTTCTCGATGTCGTCCTTGATCTCGGCGTCCAGCTGGTCGCGGCGCAGCGCCACCTCGGCCACCGTGGAGCGGCCCACCGCCTCGCGCAGCGCCGTCTGGGCGAGGAACGACACGGCCGCGTAGTAGTCCTCCACCTCGGTGCACGCCTTCTCGGCGTCCCACACCACCCAGAACAGCACGGCGTCTACCGTGACGGGCACGAGGTCGGCCGTGAGCGTCTTCTCGGCATAGAAGGGCGTGGCGATGGTGCGCTGGTCCACGCGGATGGTGCCGTGCTCGATGACGGGGATGGTGAAGTACAAACCCGGCCCCACGACGCGGTTCAGCTTGCCGAACCGCAGCACCACCACTTTCTCCCAGCTCAGCGCGATGTGCGTGGACGACAGCACCAGCAGCGCCGCCAGCAGCATGGCAACGATCGCCTCGATTCCCACGCCTCCCGTCGCCGCAAACGCGATGCCCAGCACCGCGGCGCAGGTGGCGATGAACGTCGCGATGTTGAAGATGACCGCGCCGTTGCGCGACGATTTGCGCGGCACGTAGGACGTGGCCGCCCTGATCTCGGCATCCTTGTCGCGCACGTCGTAGGGGGCGTCCTTCACGAACCGCTCGCCTGCCCGTCGTCTCGCCATCGCACTCGCTCCTTATCCCGTAAGCCCGAACGTCGAAAGCCCGTACAGCGCTTCCGGCATCTGCGTCACATCGTATGCGCCCGCGCCGACGATGCACCAGCGCAGCGCGAACCCTCCCACCAGCAGCAGCGCCGCTATCCACAGAAGCTGCGTGCGGCTGTTCCCATGCGTGAGGAAGCGCTCCAGCACCAGCGGCACGGCCAGCCCGCACACCGCGAGCACGCCCCAGAACACGGGCGCCAGCTCGCCGAACGCGAGCGCCCGAGCAGCCGCGGCCGTCTCCTCGCCCGCGAACGCGAGCAGCACGAACGCAGACAGGCAGCCAGCCTCGACGACCACGATACCGCCGTCAATCCGCGCGAGCCACACGAGCGGCCCGCGGTGCGGGTGCCGCGTCTCCACGAACGAGGCTGCCAGGAACGCCGTCGCGATGCCGCACGATGCCGACGACAGCACGAACAGCACCGGCACGAGCGGCGTGCGCCACAGCAGCACCGACGCGAGGCTTTCCAGCAGCACGCCGGTGTACGTCGCGGTCACCGCCGCCGACAGCGCGCCCGCCGCCGCAAGCGCCAGAACCGCCGCACGCGGCAGGCGCACGGTGTCCAGCAGCGCGCCCAACGAGAACGCCGCCGCACAGGCCAACGCCGCGACCAGCGCGAACGACCCCGCCGCCATGACCGACGGCGCAGGCGAGGCGAACAGGCCGAGCAGGCGGTCAGGGCGCCCCAGGTCGACCAGCAGGCACAGCATGCCCGTCGCCAGCGTCACCGTGCACATCGGCCATGCCCGGGCGAAGAACTCCTCCGGCATGGCCAGCGCGCGCCACCGCAGCACGCGGGCGCACTCGAGCACGCACAGGACGGCGAGGGCGCCCGCTCCCGTTCCTCCCAGGAAAAGATAGCTTGTCGTGAGCACGTTGAACACGCGCCGCCCCGCCCCTCGTCCTCGCCCGCAACTCCCCATTGTCGCAATGCAGCAATTCATTGGTATTATAGCACCGCTCGCGCAAAACGGACGGCAAAGGGGCGAGGGCTTGGCATGCTTCGACACACCGAGTCGAAGCATGCCGTCGTCATCCTGAACGCAGCGCCGAAGGTGCGGAGTCGAAGGATCCCGCGCAACGTCAGCTGGAAGTCTCACGGCTATCGCCGCACGGGATCCTTCGACTCGCTTCGCTCGCTCAGGATGGCAAGGGAGGAGCTTCCTAGTCGTCGGCGTCGATGCGGAACTCGCCGCTGGCCAGGCGCGCGTTGATGCTGGCGCTTCCGTCGCCGCTCGTGTACACGTTGCCGTTCTGCGAAAGCGAGAAGGAGCTGCTGAACCGACCAGACGCTTTCTCGATGCGAGCGGTGAAGCCGCTGCTCTCGGGAACGGCCACGCTCACCGAGCCGCTGGCGATATCCGCGTCGATTGTTTTCGGACACGCCTCCCGGCACACGATGCGCGTCTGGCCCGACGCGGTGCGCACGTCCACGCGGTCGGCGAAGCGGCCCTCGACGTCGAGCTGCCCGCTGGCCACGTCGACGCGCAGCTCGTCGGCTTGCAGGTGCTGCCCGTCCACATCGCCCGAGGCCAGCTTGAGCTTGAGCGTTTCGCAGCCCAGGCCGTTCACGTCGTAGTCGCCCGACGCGCCGTCGATCTCGACGGCGCCCAGGTTCTGGGCGTAGCTTTTCGGAATGCGCACCTGCAGGTCCTTGCGGCCCAGCGCGAAGCACGAGAACCAGGTGCCGTAGTCGATGGACAGCGTGTCGCCGTTCACGGACCAGCGCATCTGCTGCGCCTTCGTCATGCCGCGCGGCGCCGTCTCGACAAGCTCGATGGCGTCGCCCTCGTCCACGACGTCGATGTTCACCGCGCCGGAGGCCCACTTGACGCTGAGGTTCTTGACGCTGGCCGCGTCCACGTTCGCCGATCCCATTTCCGTTCCTCCCAGCATTCCGAAGCGCATGGCCGAGCATCCGCCGAATCCGATGGACCCCAGGATGAGCAAGCTGAGCGCGATGATGAGCGTGATTTTGACGTACGACGCCGTCGTGAGTTTCGTCATGATGCGGCCCTTCCGCTAGCGTCGGTTCGCCCGATAGTTCGGGTCGTTTTCGATGATGTGGGCGATCCAGTAGTACAACGGGATGGTGAGGAAGACGAACCAGCCGGGATGCCACCACCCGAAGAGGAAGCCGCCTCCCAGGAACACGAGCACGCAGAGCACGGGATACGGGAACGTCGACCAGGGGCCGCGCGGGCGGCGCAACTGGGCGTCGTAGGGCTCGGGGGCTTGCGGGGCGTAAGGCGCTTGCGGCTGCGCGGGTTGCGCAGGCTGCTGGGGCATGGGGGCCGCGCCGTAGTAGGGCTGCTGCACGGGCTGGGGCTGCGGTTGGGGCTGCGCCGGAGGGGCCTGGTGCGCCTGTTCGGCCGTCGCGCGAGCCTGCGCCGCGGCCACGGCCGCCTGCGCCGCGCGGACGGCGGCCTCGTTGGCGCGCACGGCGGCCTCCTGCGCCTGCGCCTCGGCGGTGGCGTCCTTGTCCTTTTCCTCGAACGCCACGTCGTCCACCACGTCGTCGTCGATGCGCAGCAGGTCGTCGAGGGACACACCGTACAGCTTCGCGAGCGCGATGAGGTTTCCCGTATCGGGCGACGACTCGGCGCGCTCCCACTTCGACACCGCCTGCCGCGACAGGCCGAGCCGTTCGGCCAGCTCCTCCTGGCTGTATCCTTGCTCGCGTCGCATGGCTGCTAAGCGCTGGGCAATCTCGACGTTCATGAACGATCCCTTCTTCGACGTTGGGGACATGGCGTCCGCTCCTTCTCGATTACCAGCCTACGGTTGCCCGGCACGTTGCACCAGCATGTCTGGTTATCATTTTACGCAACCGGCGGTTGCATACGCCTGCGAAGTGGGATTTCATGACATCGGTCATGCCGACTTTTATGCGGTCGTCCTTCGATGCGCTTGGCTGCGGCGAAGCGGCGGACGAATCCCCCGATACCGGCGTTCCAAAACGGCTGCGCGTTCGGACCTCGCGCATCGCCGTCTGCGCAACGCGCCGGCCCTCCCCGCGCGCTTCGACAAGCAACGGCTACCGGCCGGCGCCGATGCGTCCCGCATGTCCTATACTGGAACGATCGAGCCGAAGGAGGCGTCCATGGAAACCGGAAAGACCGATCGACGCGTGCAGTACACGAAGCGCGCCCTCACGAGCGCCCTCATCGACCTCATGCGCGAGAACCACATCTCGAAAATATCCGTGAAGGCGCTGTGCGCCGCCGCCGACGTGAACCGCAGTACGTTCTACGCCCATTTCCGCAACCAATACGACCTGCTGGCGTACATCGAAGCCGAGGCGCTCGAAGATCTCAAGGCGCGCCTCCTGGCCGACGGCGAGCCGCGCACGCGCAACGTGGAGAAGATCCTGGAATACGCCAAGGAGAACGCCGACGTGTTCCTCATGCTGCTGGACGAAAGCGAGGGCGGCTTCCAGCGGCAGATCATGGAGCTGGCGCATCTGGTGGACCTGCAAATGTCCGACCAGGATGCGGCGGTGGACGCCGACGATCTGGAGTACATGTACCTGTTCGCCGTATCGGGCGCGTTGGGCATGCTGTCGCACTGGCTGAAGAAGGGCACGCCGCAATCCCCCGCCGAGATGTCCGAGCTGCTGATGAGCATGATCCAGCACGGCGTGGAGGAGCGCGCCTGAAGCGAGCGAGCATCGGGCAACGGCGCCGCGCGCCCACTGCGAAGGTGCGAGTCGTTTCGCCGACGCGCCCGCCTCGTTTCCGAGTTTCGCCCGAAGCACCCTCGCCAACCGGAGCGCCATTGTTCGCGAGACCGGATTGCACACGGATTTTCGGCCGCGGTTTCGCATTCTGGCAGAGATTCACGGTTTGGGCGCAAAATCAACGTCTTCCCTCCAACCAGACGGCCGCGTCCCGAATCGTGGTGTATCAGGGCCATCGCCGGAGAATCGCCGGCACCCTTGCGAGGTGAATCTTAGCCTTCGTCCTCCTTCGGGTCAATGGCGCTCCCTATGATCTTGCGCGCCGCCTCGCGGGCGGCGAGCACCTCGGCCTCGCCGGGGGCCTCGCGCTCCTGGGCCTTCCAGGCGTGCGCGAGCGAGGGCCTGGAGATGACGCAGCGCGCCGACCACTCCTCGTCGGCCTCGATGAGCGCCGCTCCCACCAGGCGGATGAGCGACTCGCGCGAGGGGAACCCCTGCACGACGCGCGTCCTGCGCTTGATCTCGCGGTTGGCCCTCTCCTGGACGTTGTTGGTGCGGATCTTGGTGCGGTGCGTGGCCGGGAACGCCAGGTAGGCGAGCGCCGCCTCCTCGGCCTCCAAGAGCACGTTTCCGGCCGCCCTCGAGATCTTCAGCACCTCCTCGGTCGCCTCTTGGTAGCACGCCCGCACGAGGACGGGGCTCTTCTGCGCGAAGACGGCCTTCATGGCCTCGCGCGCCTTTCTCTGGTCGTCCTTCCTGTGGATGCGGCCCGCCACGTTGCGCATGAGGTGCGTGACGCAGCGCTGCCAGGCCGCTCCTTGGAACGTCTCGGCTATCGCCTTCGCGAGCCCTTCGTGGGCGTCCGAGACGACGAGGCGCACGCCGTCGACGCCGCGCGCCCTCAGGCCGGAGAGGAACGCCTTCCACCCGGCGTGGCTCTCCGTGTCCACGCAGTCCACGCCGACGAAGCGCTTGTGGCCCGTGTCGTCGAGCCCGATCGCGGTCACGACGGCCTGGGACGCCGAGCGCCCCTCCACGCGGCACTTCACGTAGGTGGCGTCGAGCCACAGGTAGGCGAAGCGCACCCCGTCGAAGCGCTGCCTCCTGAACGCGTCCACCTCGGCGTCCAGGCACTCGCACAGGCGCGACACCTGCGACTTCGACATCGACCTCACGCCGAGCTCGCCCGCGACGGCCTCCACCTTGCGCGTCGATATCCCCATGACGTACATCTCGGCCACCGCCGCGACGAGCGCCCGGTCCACCCTGCAGTAGCGCTCGATCAGGTCCTCGGGGAAGAACGAGCCTCGGCGCAGCTTCGGAATCTTGAGGGTGACGTCGCCCGCGGCGGTCGAGAGCCCCCGCTCCCGGTAGCCGTTGCGCGAGTTGACGCGCCCCTCGTCGCGCTCCCCGTAGGGGGCGTTGCACGCCTCGTCGGCCTTCGCCGACATCGCGGCGTTCGCCAGGAGCTCGAGCATCCTGCGCCCGAAGGCCTGCAGGTCGGTGCATTCCTCGAGGATCGCGAACGCGAGCCCCTTCACTTCGGGGTCGTTGAATAGTAGAGTGTCCATAGCGGGCATCGCCTTCCTTCGAATCTGTTTTTTGTGGTGATTGACGATTCTAGACGATGTCCGTTTTTCTCGGGCAGGCTTCGCCCGCCCTCCAGAAACGGATTGATACACCAACTTTCGGGACGCTACCAACCAGACGCCTAGACACCAGAAGAAACCCCAGTTCAGGTTTTTCGGCAGCCAACACAGATGCAGGAATCGCGATGCAGCTGCGCCCAAACCGTGATTCTCTGCCAGATTATGTTACGATGACCTTATGGATATACTCATTGGATACGAATCGGCGCTCGACTACTGGAGAACGGTGGGGCCGAATTACTTGCGCGGCTACGATGCGCGGCAAGCGGCGACAAGACGTGCGCGGCGTGCGCTCGCTTCAAGCGAGCGACCGACCCTTTCCGAGGGAAATCGGCGTCCTGCCGGATGCACCCTGCCCCTGTGCACACTGGTGGGCAGCGTCGACGTCCGGACGAGAACGCCTGCCGTGCTCAGCAGCTTTTGCTCCGTCCTCCCCGAGAGGTCGTTCGTCGACGCGGGCGAGGGCTTTTTGATGAGCACGCCGGAGTTCTGCTTCTTGCAGATGGCGAACCGGCTGTCGCTCGCACGGCTCATAATGCTGGGATACGAGTTGTGCGGAACGTACGTCCTGGTAGACAAGGGGCCGGCACCGCGTCGCGACGCGCCGCTGACGACGGTCGCCAAGCTGCGAACGTTCGTCGAAGGCGCCTCGAACGCTCGCGGGAGGAAGAAGGCGCTGCGGGCTTTGCGCTACGTGTTGGACCGATCGGCCTCGCCGATGGAGTCTGCGCTGGCCATGCTGCTGTGCCTGCCGTACGGCTTGGGCGGGTACGGATTACCCGAACCGCGACTTAACTACCACGTCGACGTGCCGCCCAGCTTCCGCGCCATGGCCGACCGGAAACATTGCGTATGCGACCTGTGCTGGCCCGAATCGAAGCTGGCCGCGGAGTACGACAGCGAGCTGCACCATGCCGACCCCGAACGGCGGGAAAGCGATGCGCGACGACGCAGCACCCTTATCACGCTCGGCTTCACCGTGGTCACCGTGTCGAAGGGGCAGGTCATGGACAGCGGGGCGTTCAACCGGCTGGCGCATCAGCTGGCGAAGCGCCTGGGAAAGCGCCTGCGCTACGTCGACCCGGGCTTCACGCGCGCGCACCTCGAGCTGCGCGCCGAGCTGTTCGAGGCGATCGGGATACGCGAGAGGTGACGAACGGGGCCGATGCGCGCCCGTTCGCGCTACCCCTGGAACAGGGCGAGGAAGCGATCCCAGATGGTTTGCTCTTGCTCGGGCTCTTCCGGCTCGGGCGTTTCGGGCTGCTCGATTGCGGCCGTGGTCATGACGAACTGCACGGCTTCCACGTTGGCGTTCTGCGGCGACACGAACGACACCGGGTCGAACTTCGGGAAGTCGAACTCGGCAGTCATGTCGGCGATCTGCCGCTTCATGGTTTCGGGCAGCGTGATGGTGGACGCGTTGAGCTGGTTCATGCCGCTGCTGAGCTCGCCCGCCCCGCCGGCCAGCTGGCCCGCGCCGCCGGCAAGCTGGTTCGCGCCGGACTCGAGCTGGCCGTAGTTCTCGGCGAGCGCCGACAGACCCGACGCGTACTGCGCAAGACCTTCGTGGAACCGGCCATACTCGCCAGATAGCTGCGCGATGCCTTCGACGAGCTGGGAGAGTTGGTCGAGCTGGCCGCCGCCCACGGCCGTTTCGAGTGCGGACGCCATGGAGCGGAGAGCGGCTTCTTGCTGGGCGAGGGCGCCGCCGCTTTGCGCATCGGCCGCCAACGCGCCCAACAGCTGGTCGGCGCCGGAGAAGGCGTCCTTCGTCGCGGCGTACGTGCCCTTGACGGTTTGGGCGGCCTGGTAGTTCGCGATAAGCTGATTCACCGTGACGAGGTCGTCGGGGTTTTGCGACGTGCTTGCAAGGGCCATCAAGCTTCCGATCTGCTCTTCTGTCAACGTGCCGGCGGGAATGCCTTCGATAGCGCCCTCGAGCGCCGGGAGCGCCTGCGCGTAGCCCTGCTGGACGCGAACGACCTGTTGACGCAGCTCCGCAAGCCCGTCCGCGAGCGCGTTCAGCCCGCCCGGCAGCTGCCTCAGCTGGTCGAGCTGCGACAAATCAGCACCCTGCAAACCGCTCGCGACAGCCGACAGCGCAGCGTTGATCTGGCTCGACGCGCTCACCAACTGACCGGACGAGCCGTTGAGCCTGTTCAACCCCTGGCCGAACGCCGCAGCGCCCGACGACAGATCCTGTGCGCCGCTGGTCAGCTCGTCTACGCCCGAGGCGAGCGACGACGTGCCCTCCGCCAGCGCGCCGACCGCGTCCGATAGGTTCGTCATGCCGCTGACCATGCTTGAGGTGTCGGGCATCTCGACGACCGACGAGTACGGCAGCGCGGCGATCTGCGCGCCCGGCATCTTGAAGTTCCGCACCTTGGCCGTGAGCGTGAAATCGGCATCCTGACCGGGCAGGACGGTGAAGGCAGCTGTAGCGTCTTCGCCGGATTGCGCGATGGTGGCTCCCTCGCCCTCCACGTCGGAGGCGACGTCGCCCGGCAGCGTGAACGTGATCTGCAGCATGAAGCTGTCGTAGAACGCGGGATCGATGGCCTCGTTGCGCGCGGTGGTCACATGGACGGCCAAGTTGCCCGAAGCGCCGGCCAGCTGGTCGGCCTCCACCTTCTTACCGTCCAGTTCGTAGGACAGCGACACATTCCACGGCAATGCGGCGTTTGCGGCGTCTCCCTGGTAGTACAGCGTGCCCTCTTCGGCCTCGAACGTGGTGGCGTCGCCGATGCGCGCCAGCTCGGTCTCGTTCGTGAGGTTCTGCACGGACGTGTAGTCGCCGTGGTCGACGACGGTGCCCGGCACCTCCACGTCGAAGCGGTTGACCACGTACACCGCTTTCGGCGCGCCGCTCGCCGCCAAGGTCGCGTACACCACTTCGGACTTCTCGTACGTCGCCGCGGACGAGGCGGAAGCGGCAGATGCAGAGGAAGAGCTCGCCGCATCGCCCTCGGCCAGCGCGAGCGCGCTCGGCACGCAGGCGACGGACAGCGTCACGGTGAGCAGCGCGACGACGCAGGTGCGCAGACAAGGGTGCTTTTTCATGATTCGTCTCCTTCGGACGCGGGGAGCGGGGCGGGTTCGGATCCCTCGGCCGCTACGGGAGATGCGGCGTCGACAACCTCAGACGCTGCGGGCACCGCGGGCTCGGCAGCCGCGACAGGCGCGAAGTTCGCATGCCAGGTGGTGCGCCGGATAACGCGATCAAGCAGCACGAGCAGCGCCGGCAGGAAGCACGTGACCAGCGTCAGCGACAGCAGCGCTCCGCGGGCGAGCAGGAAGCCCAGGCTGGACACCGCCGACATGCTGGACGAGAATCCCAGCGCGAAGCCCGCAGTAGCCAGGATGCCGGCCGACACGAGCAGCGACGGGAACGTTTCGCCCAGCGCAAGGTGCGCGGCCTTGCGCGCCGGGACGCGTCGACGGTGACGCAGGTAATGCGTGGTCAGCAGGATGCCGTAGTCGATGGTGGCGCCCAGCTGCACCGTGTTGATGACGAGGTAGCCGATGAAGTTCACCGACTCGCCCATGAAGTACGGGATAGACAGGTTGATCCAGATGCCCGACTCGATGGTGAGCAGCAGCACGAGCGGCAGCGTGAGCGAGCGGAACGTCACCAGCAACACGATGAGGATGGCGATGATGGCTACGGCGCTGACCACCACGTTGTCCACCGCCACGATGTTCTTCATGTCGTAGAGATTCGCGGACTGGCCGGCGGTGTAGTACGTGTCGTAATGGCGCGCAGCCGCCTGCTGCACGGCTTCCACCGTGGAGAACGCCTCGTCGCTTTCCACATCGGTGCTGGTGTAGGCGATGATGCGCGCGTAGTTCGGCGAATAGAACTGGTCGATCACGCTCTGGTCGAGGAAGCCCTGCGGGATGGCGGCGCCCACGGTGGACGCGTACGAGATGACGCCCGTTACATGATCGACCTCGGCCAGGTCGCGTGAAAGCGCAGCCTCGGCGGCCACGTCACCGCGCGGCACCAGCACCACCACGGCGTTCTGCTGGCCGAACTCGTCTTGGATCATAAGCGTGTCGGCGCCGGCGCGCAGGTTCGGGTCGGGCTCGCTGTTCTGGTAGGTGAACACGGTGTGGCTCTGACCCAAAAACGCGGGAACGACGAGCGCCAACACGAGGACGAGAGCCGGGACGCGCACCTTCGACAGCACCTTGCCCACGTTCTTGAACGAGGGCATGAGCAGCCGATGCCGCGTCTTGTCGATGAGCTTGTACAGCGAAAGCGTGACCGCCGGCAGGAACACCATGACGGTGAAGAAGCTGAACACGATGCCCTTCACCAGGTTGATGCCAAGATCGGCGCCGATTTGGAACTGCATGAACGCAAGAGCGGCGAAACCGAACAGCGTGGTGACGGCGCTGGCGGCGATGGTGGACAGCGACCTGCGCATAGCCAAGGCCATGGCACGCTCCACGTTCGGCGTGCGCTGACGCTCGGCCGCGAACGCGTGCAGCAGGAAGATGGCGTAGTCCAGCGACACCGCCAATTGCAGGATGGGGCTCACCGAGAACGTGATGAACGAAACCTGCCCCAGCACGATGTTCGTACCCATGTTGATGAGAATGGAAACGCCGATGGCGGCGATGAACAGCAGAGGCTCGATCCACGACGTGGTGGACAGCACGAGCAACAGGATGATGACGGGCACGAGGATGAGCGCCGCGCCGCCGGCCTCCTTCGACGTGCTGGCCGTGGTCTGCGCGGTATCGGCGGCCTCGCCCGACACGGCGTTGCCCGAGCCCGCCTCGTCCACGAGGGCGCGCAGCGCGGGGACGGCCGTGCTTTCGGAGCCTTCGGCCACGGTGACCTGGAACAGCGCATCGCCATCGCGATAGTACGTCTCGACGGTGGAGGCGTCGGCCATCTCGAGGGGCACGGTGACGTCGACGACGCCGTCGAGCCACATGACGCCCTCGACGCCTTCCACTTCGGCGATCTTATGCTTGAGCGCAAGCGCCTGGGCAATGCCCACGTCGTGGACGAGCACATTGGCGTTGGGGACGGCCTGGGCGAACTCGTCGTTCATGATGGAGACGGCCGTGGTGGATTGCGCTTCGTCGGGCAGGTAGTCCACCATGTCGTAGTTGACTCCCACGAACGGGATCATCGCGGCACACACGACGGCGACGGTCAAAAACGCCGCCACGACGGCTTTGCGTCGCGCGATGATGCCGTCGATGATGCGATCCATACCCGCCCGCCTGTCCGCTTCGCCTGCGCGTATACGCGCGCTTGGTTACCCTACATCATGCATGATAACCAACACCGTGTAGCGAAACAACCAACAAGGGATGCCAGAACTGCCCGTAACCCGACACACGGTTGACCAAGTGTCGGAGATTCACGAAACCGTCACCTTCGAGTATGCCGTCCGGTTACCGGCCCGCTCCGTCGCGGAGAGCTTTGAGCTTGGCGAGGGTGACGGGGTCGATGCGGGAGGCCACCGTGTTCTTCTGAGCCACCTTCGGGGTTTCGTCGAGGCGCGCCTCCTCGTAGTACATCCCCACCTCGCGCGAGAAGCCGTCGGCACTCATGCGGTCCACCCCGAAGCCGAACGTGGTGTCCTGGATGGTGGCGTCGCTGGTAACCACGAGGGTTTCCACCTGGCGCTCGCGCGCGTCGTGAGCCAGCTTCTCGATGACCTTGTCGGCCGACTGGCCCGCCGGCGAGAACACGATGCGCACGCCGCCGACGGTTTCCGCCTCGCCGTCCGAGAACGCGTTCTTCGCGCCATCGAACACGATGACGGCCTTGTAGTCGCCTCCGGCGTAGTTCACCACGTCGTTGATGAGCATCTCGCGCGCGGCGTTGAACGTGTCGTCGGTGTAGTCCTCATTGGGCGCGTTGCGGTAGCGGCTGCCGGAGCGCAGCACGTTGTATCCATCAACGATCAGGAGTTTCTTACGTTGCTTGGCCATGATCCACCTACGTCAACCTGCGCGTCCGCCGTTGTCCTACTGGTTCTGGCGAAGCCACTCGTACATGCAGGCGGTGGCGGCTTGCGCCACGTTGAGGGACGCCACTTCGCCCTCGATGGGCAGCTTCACCAGGAAGTCGCAGTGCTCCATCACGAGGCGCGAGATGCCCTCCTGCTCGTTGCCCATCACCAGTGCGATCTTGCCCTTGAGGTTCGACTTCCAGATGAGGTCCTTCGCATGCTCGGTGGCCCCGGCGATCCAGAAGCCCTCCTCCTTGAGGCGGCTCATGGTCTGCACGAGGTTCGACACCTGAGCCACGGGCACGTGCGCGATGGCGCCGGCCGAGCTCTTGTACGTGGACGCCTCCACGTGCGCGCTGCGCTTGTTGGGGATCACGATGCCGCACGCGCCCACCGCCTCGGCGCTGCGCGACACGGCACCGAGGTTGCCCGCGTCCGTGATGTGGTCGAGGATGACCACGAGCGCGCGGCCGTCGTGCTCCGCGGCCGACGTTCCGGCCGCGTCGATCACGTCGCCGATGCCCACGTAGGGAAACGGCGCGGCCTTCGCCATGACGCCCTGGTGGCTGCCGCGGTCGGACTTGCTGTCCAGCACCTTGCGCGGCACCATCTCCACGGTGGCGCCGACGCGCTTCGCCTTGCGCAGGATGTCCTCGATGAGGCCGTCGCGCTGCACGTTGTCGGCCATGAGAATGCTTTTGATGGGCACGCCCGTGCGCAGCGCCTCGATGACGGGGCGCTTGCCCTCGATGAAATCAGCCATGTTCCACGATCCTTCGCATCTTCTCCCGCGTCGATCCTGGCATAGCATCGCACGGCACGTTGTTGATACGGCCAGTATGCCAGATGAGCGAGCCATCGGCGACGCCGACGCGCGTTTCTTCAGCGTATCGTCATGCGAACGCGTCAGCGACGGGCGGCGCGCTCAGTCGCGCTTCTCGCGGCTGCGGCGCCAACGACCCCGGCGCCGGCGCTCCTTCTGCGCCACCGTGGCGTCGCCGCCGTGCAGGAACACGCCGGACACGACGCGCTTCACCTTCCCCACCCCGCGCGCCACATGCGGCGTGAGGTCGGCCTCGTTGCGCGTCTTCCAGTCGAAGTACACGCTCCAATAGCGCAGGAACACGACGACGAAGACGCAGGCCACGCCCGCAAGCGGCAGCGGGCTGCCCCCGTAGGCCAGGATCACGAACGCCAGCGAGCCGCCGAGGCCCGCCACCGCATAGAAGTTCGATTGCTGGAAGATGCCGGGCGTCTCGCCCACGCAGATGTCGCG